>Ga0134126_10002738_pt1 | contig 22155 bp, 26 predicted proteins | sample KB31752_FD_96881 | JGI IMG/M metagenome (GOLD analysis project Ga0134126, IMG submission 96881) | Terrestrial soil microbial communities with excess Nitrogen fertilizer from Kellogg Biological Station, Michigan, USA - KB3-175-2 | ecosystem: Environmental > Terrestrial > Soil > Unclassified ... | reverse complement strand
TTGGCTTGTTCGCGCGAGCGCTGCAGCATTTCCTCTTGAGTGGGCGTCCGATCGCGGATTTCCCTGAGCACGCGCAGTGCTTCGCTAAACAGCTGATGCAGCGGGCCATTGGGATCACCTTCGCGATTAGCCAAGGCCTTCAGGGTCGACATGTTCACGTCGGCCTCGGATTCGTCGGAGAGCGTTCCAACTGCCCGATTGAGCGTCCCCGTCGCCATCCGGGCCCGATTGCTGAGGAGATTCTTGCCGTAATTCGCATTCCAGACGGCTTCGAGCCTACCCTTCTCGCCGAAAAATTCCTCGTTGAATTCTCCTTCTTCGGCGTAAGAGGCCATGGATTGAGAGTGAGCCGCGGCAATTGCCTTGTTGCGTTCGACGCGCTCCAGCGCGGGGCTTGCTGGGGAGCGGGGAATTGGAGCGGCCGCCGCGGCTGAATATGCGGCCGCACTGGTGCGCCAATTCGCCATCGCTTCGCGCATGGCCGGGATTTGATTCTCGGAGAAAATGTTTCCAAGCTCTCCTTGATGGGTCAAAAGATACTGAAACCGTTCGCGATCATTCAGGCCGGCAAGATGCGAGCGAGTAATATCCTTCGGGTCAATCGGGCGGTCGGAAGGGTACATGCGTTCCGGGCGAGCTTCAAACTTTTCGGTCAAGACGGCTTCCAATGCCGCGAGCGACCTCGTTCCGCCGCCTGCCTTCAGGAGCGACGAAGCGAATCCCATCGCCCCCATGACGCCCTCTTGCCCCTGGCCGAACACCCCACCGCGCACCAATCGGCGAAACTGTTCATCGCGAATCCCTTCCAATAGCTCGCCGTGGGCGCTGCCGGTTTGCTTCAACGCCTCGACCGTCAATCGTCCCCGCTGCTCAGGCGAAAGACCTGGCGCCATGTAGCCGATCTGCCCAAGCAGTTCCCCTGATCCGGTCGTGTCGGTATAGGCGCCAAGATGCGATGCGGCGCGGGCGTTCTCGACGTATTCCTTGGGCGACAGAAACGGCGTGCGGAGAGATTCCTGCATGCGCCGCAACTTATCTTCGTCGCGCCCCGGCATTTGCTCGAACGCCTTTTCGAACATGCTGATATTCTGGATCTGGCCAGAATCGCGCAGCATGCCCACCAGGGACGTCGAGGTAGACAGCCGCTCGGAAGCGGCCTCTTTGGTAACCTCCGTCAGTTTCTTGCGGGCCTCGGTGGTCAGTTCGATCGCGGATTTGAGCGTGAAGTATTCGACGATGCTTTCCTTGATCGAATCAACTTGTTCCTTGCCGAACTCCAGCGCCTTGGCGTGGAAGGCTTCCTCGTGATGGTGGTGCTCGCTGGCCTCCTTGGCCATGCGCTGGTTGGTTTCGCGCAGCCGTTCCATCCCCTTCTGCAGATTGGCAATCGCCTCCTGCGTGCCTTTGTCGTCAGCTTCGAAGATGGTTTTGACGCGAGGATCGGACATCGTTACTGCATATCAGGATGAGCGGCCAGGAATAGTTCGCCGCGGGACGGGTACTGGTTGGTCAGCCGGCCGTCGAGCCAGGTTCGGCACTCGACATAGCGGGCGGAGAATTCACAGGCTCCGCTTTTTTTTTGAGTCGTTCCTCCTCAAGCACCTGTAGTGCGGTCGGATAATCCACCGCGGCTCGCAAGATGTCGCGCCAGTTCTCGGAACCCACGAGCCCCAGGACGGTTTGCTCGTTGCGGCCGAGGCGATAATTCAGGCCCAACAGGTCGAGGCAGGTATCAACGGCCCACTGCAACTCAACGCTGCCATTGGCATAGACGAAATCAGACACGGCCGCAGATCGCTCCCAATACGCCTGGTATCCTGGCTTGACGGCTTGCAGGAGCTTGCCGGCCGAGTCGTAGGAAAAGCTGCGCGGCAACCGCGTGCCGCCGCCCCAACGGCGAATCACGGGGACGATCCACTCGTTTCCGTCATCGAGCTTGACCGCATGCCCTTCGATCATCTGCCGTCGCGGGAGATCCACCGGCGCCGGCGGGAACGCTCGATCGATGCAAATCCAGAGCTTCGAGCCATCGCCAACCGGAGACCATTCGAAATTCTTGTCGTCGGCAAAGTAGCCCGTGCGGCGCGGCGGATTGCCGTGGCCCGGCAGTGCGTAAATGATCACGCCCGGCTTGCCGCCCGGGCCGCCCGATCCGGCCAGCTCGAAATGCGGGCAGTCTGCCGGCCTGGTGATGTCCGCGAAGATGCTGCCCAAGCCGCGCTCTTCCAGCAGTGGCCGATTGAGTTGGCCGCCCGATGCCAGGTCGGAAGCCATCACGCCGGGGAGGAAATACTGCAAGCAAGCCATGAATAGGGGCCAGTGGCTAGTGGTCAGGGGCTAGTTACTTCAGCAGCCGAGCCGCCTCGTGCGCGCCGTGGGCCAGCAGGTCCAACAGCCGTTCGGGGTCGAGATCCAGCACGAAATCACGCGCCGGGCCTTCGTCGTGCATGCCCTTCTTGGCCGCGTAGTTGCCCACCAGGCTGTTGAGCCGCGCGGTGGCATCGGCCTTGGTGATGGACAGTGATTGCGACAGGTAATCGCGCCTCTGCTCAAACAGCGTCCGCACCGCCGGGCCGCTGCCGGTGGCCTTGGGTTTTTCCTGTTCGCCCGTCGTGGCTTGTTCATCGCCCGCCATGGGTCACCTTTGGAAAAGGAGGTAATACGCGAGTCTCAGCACGGCGTACGCAGCCGCAAGTTTCGTGAACGCAATACAACATCGCTCGACTCGATTCATGCCGCCGGGCTGGCGATGGTCGCCGCCGCCGAAACGCTCAAGGGGTCGCTGGTGCCATCGGGGCTGACCAGGCCCGCCCAAATGCCGGTGATCAATTCCGTGTTGCCTCCGCCAGACGATTGCTGCGGCATGATCATCCCCTTGCTCGAGGAAACCGCGATGTGCTGACTGGTGCCATCCGCGACATAGGCCGCGTCCCCAGCGCAGTCGAGGTTCCGCTTGCGCAGGTACAGAATGAAGCTGGTCAGGTTCGAGCCCAGCACGCCCAGCGTGGTCCAGGCCGCGGGGTTCAGGCCGCTGGCCGTGACGATCGGGTTGAGCTGTTTGATGCCGCAAAAACTCATCCAGGGGTCGGACTGGTCCGAGCGTTCGATGAGTTCGACGCCCAGATCGAGCGAAGCGCTTTGGAAGCCGCTGTACACACTGCCGTTGATCACAATGGGACCGAGGCCAAACGACTCGGCCGCCGTGGGCGTGCCCGCCAGCGCCGTGGAACCAGCCGGAACGACCGGCGGATTGGTGCCGTCGAACAGGCCATAGATCGTGACTTCGGCCGTGGCTTCCCCCTGGTTGTTCGCCTGGATGCGGCGCCAGAACATAAATGCGTTCTGCATGCGGAAGCGGTAATGCACGGTGGCCGTGGGGCTGGCCCGCGAGCCCCGATCGGTGGCCAGACGGTAATACAGATCGACATTGCCGCCCGACTGATCCACGCCATAGATGCCGCATTCACCGATCAGCGTGGCCAGTTGCGTGGTGGTGAACGTGACGATCGGCTTGGCGCCCCGGACGCCGCGGTACAGCGGAACGGGATAGCCCGCGCTATACTGCAACATCTGGTCGACGCCCGAGCTGTTGGCGTGCTGGGTGATCTGGCCATAAAACACGTTCGGCGTTTGCACGCCATGCAGGACGTAGACTTGCGAGACAGCCATAGAAAAAGTCCTTAGCGAGAACGTGTGGTTTTGGTGTCTTCGATTTGCGCGATCTGCTGTTGCACGACGCGCTCTTGGGTTTCCTGCACAGGGCGCAATTCACTCTCCACCAGCAGGGCAATCTCATGCGCCTTGTCCGGCGAGCCGGCGCGGCCGATGTTGACGTAGCTGGTGCCGACCATCGAGACAATGGCCTGGTGCTGATCGGCGAACACGACGCCGCTGGAGAGGATTCGGTCTCGCAGTGTGCCGCGGAATACGAGATCGGCCACGCCGCCCTCCTGCGCGATGCCATAGGCCGCGTAGCGGAGCTTGCGCTGTTCGTAATCGGGCTTGCGGGGTTGAAAGCCGAACTTCTCACGGTTGCCGGGCTTGAAGCGTTGCGGCAAGAGCGTGGTGGCATACAGGTCACCGGCCGCGCGATTGGCGGCGCCGGCCACGGTGGGCCATTGCTTGGCCAGCGCCTCAGGCGGTTGCGTCTCGATGAGCGTGATATTGAAGTTGACCGAGGCCACGAGTGCTCACTTATCGCTGACGTAGATGTCGATGAAGATCAGCCAGTAGTTTTTGTCCGGCTCGCTTTGCCGGTTGGGATGCGTGAACAGCGGCCCATCGGGGGCAATGATCTTGTCGATGGTGAGGTTGCAGTCTTCCGCCTGGCCGTTGGCCAGGTCCGCCAGGACGCCGCCGGCAAAGTTGGTGAAGTCGTAGAACGAGTCGCGGCGCGATTCGGGGAAGCAATCAAAGTCGGTGAGCAGCAGTTGCACGACGCGCTGTTCGGGACGCAGGTAATAACCGGTGGTGCGCTGCAGCAGCGAGTTGCCGAGCGAGACCACGGCCGCCGGCCGTTCCAGGCCGAGAAACCAACGGGCAACGTCCTCATTGGGCACATGAATAAACCGCCTGGCATCTTCGGGCGTTCCCGCCTTGACCTTGTGTTGAAACGTCTGGCTTTGGGCCAGCAACTGCTCCGTCTTGTGAACCGGCGCCGACAGGATTCCGCAGGGCTCGACGGCGCTCATCGCTGTTGGTTCCCGGTGCCAATCCGCTCGACGCGATCACGCTGGAACCGCAGCAGTTGCGTGTTCTCGTTCATGCTGATCGGCTCGACATACACGTAAGGCCGCTGCGTCACGTCATACGTGCGCACCAGCCGATCCAACTCCTTGGGAAACGGAATGCCGCCGACGTTCTGGCCGGCGACAACCTGCGCATCCGACACGCCGATGCGAACCTTGATCCGTTCCAGCCGCAGCCGCTCGTGGTTGGTTTCCGGCTCGCTGTCCTCATCCGGCGAGATAATCGCCACCAGCGGCACCTGTAGACCGCCATGCACCAGGTAGACCACCGGCTCGCCGAAGTTCCGGAAAAGAACTGGCAAGCCGGTGGATGCAAACAAGGTGTCAAAGACAGTCGCCATGGCGCACCGTTGGACTTAGAAGCCTTCGACGCCGCTCTGCCAGAGTCCGGTGGCCAGCACCGCGCATTCCTTGTAGTACAACTGCTCGCCCACCTGGTGGCGAACGCGCACCACGTCGCCGCGAATCTTCTCTTCGCGGTAGGTCTCCACCGTGCCCCCGATCGTGCTGCCGTCTTCGTCCCAGTGGAACGTGCGGGCCACACACGGTTCGCGCGGGTCTTCGGTCTGTGAAGTGCGGCCGAGCAAAACCTTGTCCTGGGGCCAGATCGTGGCCAGTGAACGAGTCTGCGCCGAATTGGCCAGATTCTTCGGGCTGCCGGCAACCAGAACCTGCTCCACGTCCAAAGCCTGCGCGATCATGGCCGCGTTGATCTTCGACGGCGTGACGTCCTGAATGCCGTTGAATTTCAATTGCTCGATCATCTGCGAATTGCGCCGCAGGTGATCGAACAGCAACTTGTGAATCGCCAGCACGGTGGGCCACAGGCCGCAGTTGCGCCAGACCTGATGTTTCCAGGCGAGCACGTCGTCCATGGGCGTGGAATTGTCGTGATCGGTCCAATACGTCGAAGCCGTAACCGCCTGACTGCCGGTGAAAACGCCGGTGTCGGTCAACAGGCCGGCAATGCGGATCTCCTGGTTGCGGAGAACGGCGTCGTAGGCTCGCTCCGTGCAAACCAGCTCCTGATCGAAGTAGCTGGAATACATGGTGGCTTCGTTGTCGTCGACCGGCTCTTCGGCCCCGTGCTCGGTCGTAACAAATACGTTATTCGGGTCGAACGTGTACTTGCCGCGGCTGTAACTGCCATCGGGAGCGCGGCGGGTTTCCCGGGTTTGCAGCAATTGCTCGAGCGGGATCTTGCCCCAGTTGCCGCCGGCCTTTTGGGCTTCAATCACCGGGCACAACTGCAGCCCGATAAAGCCCTGTCGATCCATGGCCAAATCGAACTGCTCCAAACTGCGGGCCAGATCGGGGCGCAGTGTGGCGACTGAGGAGGAAGGAGAAGCCATAGCGAAAAGCTCCCATTGCTGGGGCTGTTCGCTTAAAATCAGGCTTCCTACGGCGCGATTCGGCGAACAGCCGGATTGTGCTGTCCCGGCCAGGGGATTGGCGTCCACTGGCCGGGTTTTTTCATTTCAAGACGTTTCGGTTTCCGGGTTGTGGTTAAGAGTGCAACTGACCCGCGGTCCGCATGTTGGCCAGCAGCGTGTTGACCGCCAGGGCATTGGCAGCCAGCGCGTCCGCCAGGTCCTGGTTAAGCAGCTTCAACTCGATGGCTCCGTTGCCCTCGATGAATGCGGTTGCGCCGGAAACGCTGGCGCCAACTGACTGGCCACTGGTGAAGGTGTTGCTGCCGGTGATTGAAGAGCCGGAAGTCAAGGCGCCGGCGACACTGCTACTGGCCGTGGTCAGCGCGAGCGTGCCACCAGACACCGGCGAACCGTTGGCGGTCGGCAACAGCGTAGCGGACTTTCCGGACGTGCTGGCCGGTGTCGGGCCGGTGCGGAAACCAGCCGAGACGATCTTGCCATTGAAGCCGGGGTCGAAATTCACGTTCACGCCCGCAGCCAGTGCCGACAGGGCGGGAATGGGGATGCTAATCGTGATAATCGGCGCCCCGACCGGGAGCGTGGTGCCGGCGTTGTTGCCGGTCGTGTTGTCGGTCAGGCTGGTGACCGCCGCCGCTTCCTCGACCAGTCCGGCCACGCTGGTGGTCGCGGCGCTGGCATTGGCATCGCCCGGGTCGGTATAGCGCAAGACCTCGATCACGTCGCCGCTGGCGGTGGCTGTCATCAGAGCGAAGCCAAGGGCAAACCCGTGTGGTGTTGCGGTGATCTGCCCATTGGCCGCGCGAAATACCTGCGCCATCACGCCAATTGCACCGGCCGCAATCATCTTGGTTGTGCCCATCGACGTGACGAGGCGCACGCTGCGGGCAGGAGGCAGGATGCCGCCGGTAAACGCGGCCTCCCAGATTTCGCCGACTTCCAGGTCGTCGGCGCCGGCCAGGGCCAGATTGCCGCTACCATCGAGCTTCACGCGCGCATACTGTGAGATGGCCACCGGAGCGGGAAAGCTGCGGAAGTGGCCGTCGATGTGAGTTGCCGCCGTGGCGGCCGGATCATAACTCATAACTTATTCCTTTCAGGGCGGTTGGCTGTTAATGGATGGTTGCTGAACCCGCTGAGCGACTAGGCCGCGAACGGGTTGCCGGTGATCTTGTGCAGCTTCCGGCCGTTGGCGACATTGAAGCTCTCCACATACGCCTTGTGTAGCGCCGGATTCGCCTTGGCCACGAACGACAGCGCGCGCCGACGATTGCCGTTGAAGCGCGGAAGCGCGGCATCGATCTTGGCATCGAACTCGGCCACGGCATTGCCCGCGGCATCGGCCGCTTCGGGATTGCCGGCCGGGAGCGGATCGCTGCCAGGCTTGTTGGCCTTGGCGCGGGCCGCTTCGGTTTCGCTCTTCGCTGCCGCGACGCGCGCGTTCTGCTCGATCATCCAAGCCTTGGTGGCCTGCGCGATCGTGGCGCCGGCTTCCAATTGCTTGCAGATGAAGGCCGGATCCGCGCCGACGCATTCGGCCACGATCTGGTTGTAGGTGGCTGGTCCGGTGACGCCTGCGATCACGACATCCGCCGTGGCGCTTTCCTGGGTCGCATTTTCCTTGGCCATAGATTGGCTCCTTGTGGTTGACCGGGCGACACTGCGACCGGATGGTTTACCTGCCAGCATTTCCAGGCCGGACAGTGTTTCGTCAAAGGATTGAATGCCGTCGATCAGCCCCAGATCGGCCGCCGCTTCGGCCAGGTGACAACGGCCGTCGGCAATGTCAGCCACGGTCTTCGCGTCCATGCCGCGCCCTTTTTGCACCGCGGCCAGAAACAGCGAGTTGGTTTCATCGACGATGCGTTGGAAGTCTGCCAACTGTTCTGGGGTGATCTCCGTTCCCGCCACGCCGGCGCCCTTGTATTTGCCGGTCGACAGCACATGCACCTTGAGCCCCTGCATCGTGGCTGCGGCCGATTGGTCGTAAACCACCATGTAGGTGCCGATCGAGCCGACCAGCGCCGTGGCGTTGCTGAAAATCTTGTCCGCCCCGCAGGCCATGAAATAGGCCGCGCTCGCGCACATATCCTCGCAGTAAGCCCAGACCGGCTTTTTTGCCGCCACGGCTTGGATCTCGTCAAAGCAGTCCATCGTGCCGCTGGTCGTGCCGCCGGGGCTGTCGAACTTGAGCAGAATGCCGCCCACTTCCTGGTCGCGGGCGGCCGAGCGGATTTGCTTTTTCGCGAACACGCTGGACGTGCCGCCGGAAAAGCTGCTGACCTGTTTCATCAGCGGGCCGGTCATTTCGACGATTGCCACGCCACCGCTCGATACCGGGTAGCTAGCGCGGTCGCTGATGCTGTCGGATCGCATCGCACTTGACCGCAGCCGCTTCTGCTCCTGGACGTGCAACACCAGATCCATGCTGCGAACTTGCTCGAAGGCCGAGCGGCAATAGCGTTCCTCGATCGCCAGCAAGCCGAAATACTGGTCAATGCGCGGCACGCCCAGGGCTCGCAGTTCATCCGGTACGCGGTGAGATCGTGGCATCGCTTAGGCTCTCTTCGCTTGCGGCTTGCCGCGGGTGGGATTGGTTTTCTTGGGCGCTGCCGATTCGTCGTCATCGCCGCCGGGCAGGTTTTCGGCTGCGGCGACTTTGAAGCCGGCCGGATAAGGCAGCGGCAGCAGATCCCGCCAGGTAATGGGCGTGTTATCATCGACGGCCTTGTTGACCTCGACCGCCTTTTTCTTGGCATAGACGATCGACCGCGCCCGATCGTCGACCGTCTCTTCCTCGATACCCTGGCAATCGCGCTCGGCATACTTGCGGCGCGGGCTGGTCAGCAGATTGGCCAACTCGTAAACGTCGCTTTGGGCATCTTTGTAGGGGTCGATATAGGGCCAAGCGGGCGTGTTCCACCGATGGGCCAGCGGATCCACGATTCCGGACTTGGCCTTGGCATTGATTGCCGGATCGTCGGCCATCCACTGCCGCACGCGCCATTTCCAGACCGGCCGGTGAAAACGGCGAATCAGCATCCGTTGATTGTCTTTGAATCCCAACCGCGCTTGGTCGACCGCCCCGCGCCAACCGCTGAAGTTGGTTTCCGAGGCGTCCAGCAGCGCCAGCACCAGCGGCAGGCCGAGATTGACGCCGATCAATTGAATGATCGAACGCATGTGCTCGAAGTAGTCGCCGCCTGGAATGTTCGGCGCGTAGCCGGTGATCTTTTCGCCGGGTTCGCCCGTGATCTCCATCCCCGGGGCGATGCCGCCGGACAGACGGCGCAGCGCGGGCCCGCTGTGCGGAACACACGGCACGTCCCCCAGCGGCGGCCCGTCGTTTCCCTTGAATCCAAGTTCGCGTTCACGCAGCACGGCGAAGCACGTTGCCACTTGGCGCTGAACCATCGCGGCGAATTGAATATCCTCGTGCATGCCGACCGGATCGAAGACCGGGGCCAGCGCCGAAATTCCGCGAGTCTGAGTTGACCGACTGGGGCTGTAGATCTGGCACAACTGGCGGAAGCCCTGGTCATCGCGCACTTTGCGCTTATCCATGTCGCTGATGCGTTCGATCGAGGCCCAGATGTCGATCTGTTCGTTGGTAAACCAGACCTCGAGGCGGCGGCGGTTATCGTCCAGCAAGACGCCGTGAACCATGTGCCGCTTGGCCGCGTCTTTGCGGTTCGCGTTGCCGGGGGTGCGGGCCCGGTGCGCCTCGATCATCTGCATGCCGCCCTCGCGCAGCAGCAAGGCAAACACGTCGCCGTCGACGAAATGCTGCCGCAGCCCAAGCCGCTCCATTTCATGGAAGGTCTTTTCGCCCTCCAAGTCGACTTTCTCTTCATCGCCCGCCCAGTCGTGCCAGCGCTCGGTCAACTCGGTATCAAGCCCCGGGTCGCCGGTGTCTGGCTGCGGCCGGAAGCCGCCTTGCAGCGTGTTCGAAACAGCCCGGTTGACCATCTGCGAAACGAGCATGTCGTCACGGTCGAAGGTCCGGGCCTGCTCCATGATCCGCCAATAGTCCGTCGGCACGCGAATGTGCCAATCGGCGTGCGATCCGACAGCCAGCGTGCCCTGCCGTAACCGGCGATAGGGAGATACCTTGGCAGCGTTGTAGTCCGCCTTCATGTCATAGAAGGCTTCGGAAACACTGCTGGCCACTTCATCGCGACGACTCACCAGCAGCCCCCATGGCCGAAAGGCCCATAGAGACCACGGAAGTTGGGGCTGACGGTGCCGACCACGCGCTCGCTGCCGTTGCCGGCAGAGTTCATCGCAATCCAGCCCTGCGCGTCGTCGAGCTGCGCGCGAATGGCCGGGATGTTGAACGAGATTGTCTGATCGCCACCTTGCGCTGCGCTCTGTGGCATCAGCAGCAGGATTGCCCGGCAGGCCGAACAAAAGGCCCGGGCCATGGTCAGGCTGCGCTGCTCGCGATAACCGCAATTATCGAGGTAAGCGGCCTGGCAGTCGGCAAGAGTACTGGAGCTGCTGATCGTCATACGACCAGCAATGTGGTCTTATGGAAACCAGATTCGGCGCGGGATTTTGCGCAGATTCTTCATAAATCTTGCCGGAACGTGCGATGATGGCACGCGAGATCAGCCGGCCGATTGCTCTTGGATGTGCTGCAACAGCCAGCGAAACACGTCAGCTCCAGACTTCACCGGGACCATGCGCGAGCCGTTGCGCAGCATCGCGCCAGAGCGTTCCAAGCCGGCCTTGAGTCGGCGCATGGCCACGCGATCTGCGCCATTCAAACCAACCTGCACGTTCGAGCCCTGATAGCCTTCCTTTGGATGGGCGACGGGGACTTCGATCAGCACCAGTTTGACGTCTGGCGGATCGTCACGAACCGGGGCCAGTTCCGTCGCCGTTAAATCGTCTGGCTTGTGTGCGTGCTTCTTCGCCATTGCGCTATCTCTCCGTCAAAAGGTAGGGCCGACCGTCAGGCGTGGTGAATTGCGGCTTGGGCTGCTGGGTTGCGGAAGCCGAGGGAGTCACCGCCGCCCGACGCTCGAGGTTCGTCCAGTCGGGTCGGCCGCCGTCTTCGACCGCCATATCCGCCAGCGCCCGCCCGTAGACCTCGCAGTCCCAGTAGTGGTTGCCAACGCGCTTGTCACCCACTGCCCAGACCAGCGTTTTCTTGCCGGTCAGCTTGTTGATCTTCTCGGCCTGCGTCTCACTGCAGATCTGTCGCAGATAGTCGTTGCCGTCGTCCAGGATGCCTTCGTACAGCCACCAGGTGCCCGGCAAATGCAGATCCGCCTCCCAGCGGGCGCGCAGGTCGGGCTTGTACAGATCCACGGCGATGCCCCAACGCTTGATCGTGCCGGAATAAGGCTTACCCGTGCGCGTGTTCTGCGTCACGTTTGTGCAGCGGTAATACTCGCCGGCTTGCACGCGGGCATCACCGGCCAGCACCAGCAGCCGCGGCCCCATCTCGGCCTGGTGAGAGTACCACCATTCGTACACGTCCAAGGTGCGGTGCTGTGAATCGATGCCGGCCCGGTAGATCGGCAGTTGCTTGCGGCCAGCAGCGTTCGGGGCGATGAGCGGGAATGAGCGGGGCAGGATCTCGGAATAGAGCGTGGCAAGATCCGAATTCGGGATTATGTCGCCCGTTTCCGGATTGGTCTTTTGGGGAATCATGCCGAAGTCGATCAACCAGCTTGTCGAGCCCTCACCCCAGGCGCGGACCACCCAGTAGACCCGATCGGCTTGCACGTCAGCGGCCAGCGTGAGGAAAAACGCCTGTTGCGGGACGTAGCCGCGCTTGTGGGCACCCTGCAGCCGCCGGCCGATCTTTTCGAACTTGGGCGTTGGCCGCTTGCGGAACCACTGCAACCCCAGCCAGTCATTCCAGAACACTTGCAGGCTGGCCTGATCATCCCGGCTTTCCAGGTACTTGGCCGCGATCTGGCCGAACGTGAGCTTGGGGGAATACAGGCTGGAGAGCTTGTAACCGCGATGCCGGGCGGAGCGGTCGGGCGTGCCTTCGAGCTGGCCGGCCTTGTTGACTGTCTGGCCTGCCGGGCACCAGCGGCCGCGGGCGAGCATCTGCGGCTTGTGCCAGTCTTCGATCTTGCAGCCTTCGGCCTCGCATTCGTACCACGCCGATTTGTGAACCGCTTCCACTGGCAACCAGCGTCCAGCGTCATCCTGCAAGCCTTTGATCTGACCACGGCCGACGAATGGCCCCTCCTTATGCTTGAAGAATCGCAACTCTTGGAAGTGGCCGCAGTGCGGGCAGGGAACGAGATAACGCCGCTTGTCGCTCAGTTCGTACTGGGCGCAAATCTCGCTGGTTTCGTCGGTGGGTGTCGATTCCTGGAGGATGAAGAACTTTTGCCAGTTCTTGGTCCGTTCGTCGGCCTTCGAAGAGCTACTACCCTGTGTTTCCCAGTCTCGCCAGCGGTCCAACTCGGTCTTGAACACATACCTGCAGGTTTCACCCGAGAGACTTTGCGTGCTGCCGGCGTAGCCGAGATAGGTAATCGAGTTGCGGAAGTTGATGCTGATATCGTTCCACTCGCGGCTGCCGGGGGCAACGCGGCGCAGCGCTGCGGACGCCTGGCACATCAGCTTGTATTTATCCCGTAGCTTGCGGATGGCAGCGAGATTCGGGCCGAACAAGCCGCACGGCGCGGGGGTCTCGACCGCGACATAAGATTGCTGCAACTGAATCAACAGCGTCTTGCCGATCTGCGTTCCGAAGATCAGCGTTTCCATCTCGGTTGCCGGATCCGCGATCGCGTCCAGCGGTTCGACCAAATAGGGCGTTCGCTTCAACCGCAGCGGGCCGGGGTCCGACGTCACGGTTTCGGGGAGTTCGATCGCGGATTCAGCCCACTGGGATGGCAACGCCTTGCGCCGCACTGCGCACAGCTCCGCCCAGCGGCCGACGACGGGCGCGAAAGCGGGAGCCAGCGGGAGTGGGGCGAGGGTGGTCATCGCGACAATGCGCCGCCTCCATAAACTTCGCGGCACTCTTCGGGCTGGAAACTTCTCTCAATGCGCGCAATAGCTATCCGCATAGCGCAAGCCTCGAATGTCATTGCGCAGCGCGCCGCCCCCCGTGCCGTCAGCGGCCTTCGCCCCGGCGGAACTTGCATGAAACGGGTTAGGTTGCTCATTGCGTAAACTCCTGGTATCCAGGCGTTCGTTGACGAACTGGCAACGGCGGGTATGACGGGCAGTCTGGTAGGTGCGGATCTCCAGCAATTATTGTCGCGCACGTGCAAGGAGTTCGCTGTCGAATCACCAGCGGCCCGACATGGATGAACGCGGTTAGGTGGATCAGCGCCGTTTCGTAGGCGTCCTCCTCCGCCTTGGATCTGTCCCCTTTGCCGCACAGCCACTCGAAGACCGCCAACGCCGCGCGGGCGGACGCTGGCATTTCGACGGGCAAAGGGACGATCTTTTCGCCGGGTTCTAGGTTGATTTGCGTGCCGAGCTTCACTTCGCACCCCCGATTTCCGATTCGAGTTCCTTGAGACCCGCTTGCATTTTGCCCGTCACGTCCTCGACCAGTTCACGGCAGCCGGTGGCGATTGAATCTTTGAGTTGAGGCCATGCCTCCGGAGTCATCTGGTCGGGCAGACGCGAGGCGATGCGGTCAGGGAAGTTTTCCAGGATGTTCATTTGCAGCGTCAGCACACGGGAGACGATCACGGCTGGCACCTGTACGTCGATCATCAACCCTTGCTCCTGCTTGAACCTCCACTCCGCCCGCGCCGCGTTGACGGACATAATCCGCCGTTGTTCGTCGACCCCCTTGGCGATGTCCCGCATGCGCCGCCAGGTCTCAATCGCCACGATCGGGTACGGGCCATCGGCCCAAGGCAATCCATCGGCCTGCCATGCCGCTTTCCACTCGTGAGCCGTGCGGCGGTTGGTCGAGAAGTGTGCGGAAACAGCATCGACCGTCGCAAGCGTCCCGTCAGGAGCGGAGCGCTCCGAAAGCGAAGCAAGCTGGCCGAAGGCCCATACGGTGACGGCCAATAGGTCGAAATCTCGAAGCCGCCCGCGTTTAGAAACAGGAAGTCCCTGCCGGATCCACTCGGATAGCTGCGCGGGCGTGGCTTTGAGATTGGCAAGCAGTTCAGCGGCATTCATTCAGCCCCGTCACACATAGATAGGCTTACTGGACACGCCGAAAGCGGCTTCGCCAGTTGCGGTTGCGTCGTTCTCGCTTCACTTCTCAGGAGGCCGACAATACAATCAAACCGTTTTGCTCGAATGGTGGTGGCCACCCCCGGGTACGTGAAATGTGCCCGTCCGGCGCGAAAACGCAGCCCGCGCGCCGCCCCCGGGGGTGCCGGGAAGGACCCAAGCCGGTTTCGACTGACGGTCGCCATTCCTTTCGCGTAGCCGCTCATGGCACTCGCTCCACTGGCCCGTAGAACTCGACCGCCCACTGCGTTCCGTCCGCCATCGTGAACTGATACACGACCTTGCCCAGCACGCAGCCCACCGGGAATCCTTCAGGCCCGATCGTGTGCTTGAAGTTGTAGCCGATCGCGTCGGCGCGCCACCCCTGCAGCGTGTTGCTGATCACGTCGGAGACATCCACCGAAATAGCATTCCACGCATCGACGATGTTGTCGTTGGAATACACCGTCGCGGTGATCGACACGATGTCAGCCTGCTGGTATGGATCACCCTCAATGAACGGCGATGGCTGCGGCTTCGAGAGCCGGGCCGCCAGCGTGCGTGACTGGCCCGCGTAGAAGACCACTTGCCGCCGCAGTTGCTCGCTGCTCATAGCACACCCATGGCCATTACCGGGTAGGGGATTACATCGCCCACGAAGCACGGCTGGCCGATGCTCTGACGCTGAACTGTCAGCGGAGTTCGGCCGGCTTCTCCTTCGGCGGCAACCGCATTCATAAACACATGGACCGTGAGCGATCCGCGGGCTGATTCGCCTTCGGCCGCTGTGCCCGTTGACTTCACATCGACCGTTAGCACGCCCCGCGCAGCTTCACCCTCGGCAGCTTTTCCGCCGGCAAATACGTCGACCGTGAGTACCGCGCGGGACGCCTCTCCATCACTGGCCGTGCCATGTAGCTCAATGCCGGCTGTCAGGTGACACAGTCCCGCCTCACCCTCGGCCGCAGTTCCAGCGATTACCTTTTGCACAGTAAGGGCAGCACTCGCCGCCTCCCCCTCCGCAGTCGTCGCGGAAAGAGTATCGACGGCCACGGTTAGCACGCCCCGGGCGGCCTCACCTTCGGCGCCGGCTCCGCGACAGTTCACATCGATGATGAGAGACCCGCGCGCGGCTTCGCCTTCGGCGCCTATGGCGGAAATCGTCTCAACGGTCAGATGGCACGTCGCGGCTTCGCCTTCGGCGGCAGTCCCGGATAACACAGGCTCAACGGTGGCATCGACCGGCGCAAGCAGGTAGTCGCCGTTTCCGCTGGCTAGTGACAGCGATTCACCGACGCCATAATCAATCGTCCAAGTCGGATTGCCGCCGCTGACCGTTGCAGAGATATAAGTGCTGTGCGCCTGAATCGCGGACTGCATGTCCGCGGCGCTCATGTCCCAGTCGAAGGCGATCACGCTGGAGTCGGGGAGCGTAAGCTCGAACGTGCCGCCATTGACCTCGGAGGGGATTGACACCTGCTGCTGTTCGGTGGAGGCATCGCCCGCGTACCCGCTATTCCACGCGCCGCTAGATGGAGTCAGAGTGAAATCGCCGCCTGAGGCCGCAATACCGCCTAGCGCGTCATCGCCGCTTGCGCTGTGATCGGAACCGCCATCGTCCATGAAATTGATGGCGAAATTCGTGTCGTAGTCCGCGACACCAGACAGGCCGGCATTGCTCTCGGAGATCCATTCCCCAATACTAATGCCGTTAGCCGCGACTTCGACGGGATCTAGTTGGTCCAGAGCGCTCTCCGCGCCGGTCGGACTGACGGAGACGAGGCTCTCCGACCAGCGATAGTAGTTCACGCCATCGCCGGAATCCTGACCGCCCGCTACGGTGATCACGATTGGAGCGCCGGGGCTGTCCCCGGGACCGCCTGCCCGCACTTCCGACACACTGACCGCAAGGCCCGCGTATCGTAGCGGCGACACGGTCAATTCGGTCGCATCGACAGTGAGTAGTGGCACGCTCTCCGACACCCCAAAGTCAATCGTCCATGGGCCGCCGTCCGTCGCCGTGCAATTGAACGCATATTCCGTCATACCAATCATTGCGGTATTGACATCCCCGGTAATACCATCGTAGGGAATGGGACCGCTCGTCTGAGACGTGTCGTCGGTGAGAGTAAATGTCCCGGCACCTACCTCCGGAGCGACGGAGACTTGCTGGAGCATCTCGACCGGCGTAACGAATCCCGTGTTCCATGGACCGATAAACGGCGTGAGCACGATCTCGCCGCCGCTGGCGACGATTCCCGCCAGCCCCGCCGTCTGATCCGTTCCTCCGCTGTCGAGGAAGTTAATCGCCAGATTGCCGTCATAGTCGATCGTGCCACTTATCGAGGCATCGGAGTGGCAATTCCAGGTCGAAATATCGCCGACGCCCGAGACAAGTACATTCACCAGATCCCCTTGGTCCAAGGCGCTGATTGCGCTGGACGGGATCACAGATACCAAGCCGCTCGACCAACGGTAAAAGGCTGTGCTGTCTCCAGAGTCGTTGATTCCATCCGCGCCGGCACTGAGCGAAATCGTGATCGGACCAGGCTCATAGTCGGACACGTCCGTAACGCTCACAATGCCCGGGGGGGTGGCCGGCAATGTCGCGACTGTCAGCGCCTGGGCCGTGGCCACCAGAAAGCCGCTAGAAAAATCACCCGTGACGGCGCTCGTGTACGGGCCACCGGAGAGCGAAGCAGCGTCCATTGCCGCTCCCAGTTCCGCTGCTGTGGTGCTCGAATCCAGGAGTGCCGTCGTGTTGGCGCCGTCCGAAACAGTCCAGTAGCCGGACGTCGGCATGTTATCGAAAACGATTTTCCGCATGGCGGCTCAGCGACTATGAGTGCGGGGTCAACCAACCCTTTTGGAACTTGAGCGCGCCGGCGGCAATGCTCACCGGGTTGCCGGCATTGCACAATTGAGCAACGTCCAGCTTGCAGACCTGACGGATATTGCCCGACGTCGAAGCATCAGCCGTGAAGGCGTAGGCAATCGTGCCCCAGTCTGCCGAAGGCGTGCCGAAGTCGATCTCGCTGGTGTTTTGAGCGTTCACGCCCGCCGCATCGGCCACGCTGTTCTGATTGGTAATGCTGCCGCTAACGGTCCAGCTATCGCAGATTACACGGGCATATCCGCCTGTGCTGGGCTCGGTGATTCCAGAGCCATCTTGGAGCGGGTCGGTCGTCGATAGGCCCACATAAATGTGAGTCGGCTGGGTGTCAGCCGTGCCCTTGAACTCGTGATGCCACAGGGCGACTTCCCGCGCCGCAACCGAACCGCCTGATCCAAAACTCATGGCAAGGTCTCCTTAGGTTTCTTCGTCTTCTTCGAAGCGACTGCGGCGCGGGGTTCGTAGCTGCGTGCGAAGCGCCGCAATCTCTTCGCCGTGCTTGTTAACTTTGGTCCAGAGTTCTGGAATGCCCTTCAAGATGGCTTCCATACTGGCCATGCGGTTGCCGATTGTCGAAAGGCTTTCGTTGACGCTGCTGCGCTCCTGCTCGTTTTTCTGCGTGATGGAGATTCGAATCGTGACGCAAATCGCCACAATGCCGACGGCGAGGATGCACAACTGAATGATGTCACTTGCATTCACCATCGCTCTCCGCAACTACGAGTAAAAACCCGGCTGGCCTGGGAAATTCGCGAAACCAAGCCAGCCGGGCGCATCGCACGCCTTCCCTAGCGTGGCAGCGCACACGCGCCGCCCGCGCAATTCCCTGCGGTCCCACACTGGCCAGTTGAGCACGATCCGCCGCGAACCGTCACGCGCGGTTGCGGCCTGCCCAGAGCCTTGCCGAGCCACCAGCGGGCCTGAGACTCACTGGCCAGCGACAGGATCAACACGGACAGCAGCACGACCAATAGCGGTCGCATGTTGCGGATAATCACGGATCACCTTCCTTTCGGTTTCGGACCATATTCGCGGGCGAACCAAATCGCCCACTCGCGAATGAACTTCGCATAGTCGCGGTAGTACGCTTCCCAGACTTTCGCCTCGGCCGCCTGTTGCTCGAGACCCGTCACTCGCACGTCCAGGCACTCCAGCCTGCCGCGCTGCTTGTCGATTTGGCTCTTGCACCAGCTCGCGTCCGGCCGCAAGTGCTGGTAGCCATCGTCCAGGGCCTCGAAGCCTTCCACGAGCTCGGCGATGTCCGTGCGCATGTCCTGGAGTTGCTGTTGCAATTCGGCCGGGCAGTGGCAGGGCTCCGGTGCGGGGCTGAAATAGGGCAGCGCCGCGACCATGCAAAAGCCGACGATCAGCAGGCCCGCGATTCGCAGCGGGCAGTTGTCGGCTTGCAGGGGCTTTGGTTTGTGGCTCATTGGCTATTCCCCATCAGTGCCGTCACCGCCGCGTCACGCGCGCCGCCCTGGCGAATCTCGGACCAGGGCAAGCCGGCTTCGGCGAACGATTCGCGCAGAGCGTTGCCCAGCGTTGGTGGGGCGTGTTCGCGGAATTGGACGGTCAAGCGGAACATCAGACGCAAGCGCTAATAAATGGCATCTTCAGTGACGGGGATAGCAACCTCTCAGCTTCGTCGGAGAGCTGAAAGAAAACCGGCTCGTCGCGCATCTATTTGGAGATAAATCCGAGCGCGAGCAGCCACGGAATATCGGCATCTTCATATGTGATGAAGCGGTCATCTGGCGGGGAGTATCCGCCTTCGTGCCACAGGTAGCGCCCTGTTTCCCGCGGGGATGTTCTCGGCATCGTGTCGCGAGCAATGACCTCGATTCCAAACAAGCGACCGCTCGCAAAATCTCCGAGAAGCCCTTTGTTCGAAAGCGGAGATCGTTCGTCGGGAAAAAGCTCTCGTATCAACGGCAAGTTGTCTGGATGCGTATAGATCTTCATCAGAGCACCCTGGCCAAGTAGTCGAGCGCGGGACACGTCACCAGCCCAATCGCTACGCCGATCGCATAGCCGGCGAAGTCCTTCCAGGTGTCGTCATCGGTCTGAACGGGTTCTTCCCACGTAAAATCGTAAATTTGCTCCTTGACCGCAGCCGCATTGAGCCCCAGCACGGCGACTTTCCAGAGATCGAAGTGCAGCAGGTGCGCCGCGAGCATGACTGAGACCGCGAACCAGATGTGAGCTTGCCAGAAAACGAAGTATGGGCTTGCCGTCCACGACTGTTGCAGCCAGGGGAAATCCCGCAGCAGCGCCGGCCGCACGGTTTCATCGAAGCGCACGACGGCACACAGGCAGGGCACCAGGGCGGTGAGGACGATGAGGACGGGCCAGTGCATGGCTTACACGCTCGCCGGTGGCGCCGGGACTGGTGGAGGAGTGGACGGAACAGCAATCGAAATCGGCGAGCGAAGCCACGCTTCGCCATCGGCCATAAGCCCCTGGAGGCTCTGCCAATCGACGAACCCGACCGTTGACCACGTGAACAGCAACACGCCGAACGCCGTGGGATCGACCGCCGATGGGACTGGCATCCCAAGGATTTGGTAGCACTCGGCTGCGGTTCCGTAACCGCACAGGCCGACGCAATGGTCGGTGCCACGGTCGCGGTATCCGTTGATCAGATACCAGCCGTTGTGACTGCCGGCATTTGCGCCGCTCAACTGGTCAGCTGCGACCGCAATCTTGACCGATCCTTTGCTCTGAAATATGGCCGACGACAAGATCGCTTGGTTCGTCCAGTCAACGGATTGATATGGCCCGTCGTAATACGTCACACTTCCGATCGTCATGCCGGTTCCGGTCGACCGCTGCATCTGATCCATGACGTCAGACAGGTTGGCGCCGTTCAGGAACCCATGCTGACGGGCCCACTGAATAACTTCCTGCTCAGACACAATCGCAGGGCCAAGCCCATTCGCCGTGCTAGCCGCGTCGATGTTGAAGCACTCTTCGGCCGACACGCAGTCGCCATAGCTTGAGTTGCCCCAGATTGCGAGCTGCTTGGGGATGATCCCATAGCTGGCCGGTGCCGGTGCCGCACTGTGTGGTGTCGCGGCGGCGAGCTTGTGGCGTGGACTACGGAGCGCGCCGCGTTGGAATACTGGCTGTGCTGCATCTGCCATTGCGTTGATTCCCTGTTTTAGATGTGGACAGTACGGCTAGTTGCGGCTTTTGCTCTTGGGCGTCGTGTACTTGAACACCAGCGGCGCCAAGCCATCGCCGGTCAGCGGCAGCGGCTCAACACCGAGGACAGATGGCGGGTTCTTTGATGTGTCCATGAACACTAAGGCAGGTGCCGCAATCTTCTTGGCGGCCAGCCACGGCTTGAAGGACGACGCCGCCGACTCGCTCACATCGGCCGTTCGCCATTGGCCTGGCAGTGCATCGATCCAGAATTCGCGATTCTCAACCAGCGTCTGCTGAATGGGCGGTAGCGACGACTCATTTGCGTTGTCCGTGATCAGCATCACAAATGGGTTCGCGGCCGTTGGGACTGGCGCTGGCGGCGGAGTTGGAGGGGTTGGCGGCGCGGGTGGCGTCGGCGGCTCCGGGGTCGGCGCCTTGACGGGCAGTGGAACGGTAAGCAGGGCTACTGAGAACTGCGCGCCGTTAGTGACGACGAGGCCCACGGTGCAGAACTGATCGGCCGGATTGGTCTGAATAGCCAGCGCCTTTTGCTTGCCATCGGCCACCTGGAACAGGATATCGCTCGGAATAGCCGTCCATGACAACGTGCCGCCCGAGGACTTCGAGCCATCGAACTCCAGCACGTCATTGGCGACGACATTGACCGTCAGCACGGCATTGGGTTCGGCAACTGGCGCCTGCGCCAGCGCCAGCGGCTTCGGCGGCTCAACGGTCTTTGGGTAAAGCGGAATGATCTCGCCACGCACTTCGCGCGCGTACTCTTCCGCTGCGGATTGGGCAAACGCATCACACGCCAGAACTCCCAGCAGCCCGGCAAGCAGGATCAAACGACGCATGGCAAATCTCCGGCGTGGTGAAAGGCTCTTGAAAGAGCCGCGGGGCACGACGAGCACCCCGCGGCCGAGCGAGACGCTTTGAGTTAACCGATGGTCAGCGTGCCGACAGATTCGACACAGCCGTCATCGCAGCAGCCATCCTCGATCGTGAGCGGCAGCGAAACCTCCGGCGCGGCGCAGCGCACGGTCACGGTGATCGGCGCGCACCAAGCAGCCCAGCGAATGCGGTGGCAGTTGCCGCTCGGATCGACCACGGACTTGCGACCGCAGCGAGCACGAAACGACACGTCGCCGTCAACGTCCTGCGGCGGAATCTGGAACTCCACGAACTCGGCAGGGTGCGGGACCGTCGCGCCGGCGGTCCACTCGCCGCCCGGAACGAGATATTCGAACTGCCAACCGTAAATGTCAGACAGGTGGTCGCCCAGCACGTCACGGCCGGGATACGCGAAGCGAAGCGGGATCGTCGGGTAGGTCTTCTTGCACGACATGGCTCATTCTCCAACTTTGTTCTATGGACGCGGTGAACGCTCTAACGCCGCAAGCCGCTTTTCAGCGGCCCTGAGCCCCACGGCTCTGCGACGTTCGTGCTTTGGTTTGGATCAGCCGCCGATCAACGGCAGCAGGATCGCCAGCAGTTGCGGCAGGTCGGCAATCAACTGTGACAGCAGCGCGAGCCAGTTGACGCTGGACATCGGCTCGACGGTGCCGTCGGGGAGTGTGAACTTGCCTTTGGCCAAATAGAACTGATAGACCTTCTCCATCGCGGCCAAGCCCGCTTGCGGCTCATCGGTGACGATGATTGCGGTCGAGACATCGCCAGCGGTTGCGGTGGCCTGCGGGGCAACGTGGCCGTGAAGAAAGGCACGGCGGAGAGCACACTTGAAGCCGATCAAACCTGTCATGGTTCATTTCCTTGTGATGAAGTGCTTTGACGCGAGAACGCGGGTCGGGAA
>Ga0134126_10002737_pt1 | contig 22157 bp, 13 predicted proteins | sample KB31752_FD_96881 | JGI IMG/M metagenome (GOLD analysis project Ga0134126, IMG submission 96881) | Terrestrial soil microbial communities with excess Nitrogen fertilizer from Kellogg Biological Station, Michigan, USA - KB3-175-2 | ecosystem: Environmental > Terrestrial > Soil > Unclassified ... | reverse complement strand
GCCGCGATATCGCTGTTGGCGAAGATTCGGGTTCTCGCCGGTACGATGGTGCTCAGGACTTCCTTCTGTACGGCCGCGACCAGGTCACATGCGAGAATCACATGAGCTTCCGCAGGCCCAACTTGCGCAGCCACAGTTGCGTTCGGTTCGCTGCGCAAGCGTACATGGCTGAAGACCTGGCCAGCCTTTTGGCTCAGTCCTGTCATGTCATAGAGGTTCGCGCCAATACCTTCCAGGCGCGCCGCCATTCCCAGTAGGGCGCTGACGGTTACCACCCCGGTTCCGCCAATTCCCGCGATGACAAGATCGAATCCGTCGCCCAAATTTGGCAGTGCCGGTTCAGGTAAGGTGCGCCAGTTGGCTACCGGCTCTGATAGTGTGCGGCGCCGTTTGGCACCGGAAACGGTCACAAAGGAAGGGCAGAATCCTTTGACGCAGGAGAAGTCCTTGTTACAAGCCGATTGATCGATTTTGCGCTTGCGGCCCCATTCAGTCTCGAGCGGCTGAATGGAGATGCAATTCGACTGCACAGAGCAGTCGCCGCACCCCTCGCAGACCAGCGGATTGATGAAGGCCCGCCGGTCTGGGTCAGGGTAGGTCTCCAGTCGGCGTCGACGTCGCTTTTCGGCCGCGCACGTTTGCTCGTACACAATAACGGTGACCCCGGGTTCCTTGCGCAGCTCGTCTTGCACGCGCGCCAGGTCGTCTCGGTGACGCAGCTCGGTTCCCGGGGGCAGCTTCCGGTGCCGGTACTCTTGCGGGTGCTCAGAAACAACGACGACACGCCCGACGCCTTCGGCGCGCACCTGGTCCACAACGCGGGCGACGTTCAAATGACCTTCGACGGGCTGGCCGCCCGTCATCGCTACGGCATCGTTGAGTAGGATCTTGTAGGTGATGTTCACCCCGGCCTGTACTGCTGCTCTGATGGCCAGTGAGCCGGAATGGCTATAGGTACCGTCGCCCAGGTTCTGGAATATGTGTTGGGTTTCTGTGAACGGGGCAAGCCCGATCCACTGCGCGCCCTCGGCACCCATGTGTACGACCGGCAGACTCTTGCGCTCAGGTTGGAATAGCACCATGGTATGGCAACCGATTCCGGTGCCCGCCACTGAGCCGGCCGGGAGGGTTGTCGAAGTGTTGTGTGGACAACCTGAACAAAATGCCGGCCGACGAGCCACTGCGGGCCCGCGCGGTGTCGAATCGAACCGTGCCTCGAGCCGGGAATGCGCCTCGGTGAATCCCGGAATCTTTTCGGCCATATCAGCAAATGCCGCCCGAATTCGTTGCGCGATGGCGCGCGCGACGGTCGTGGCATCGAGCGAGGAGTCAGCAGGGAGGAGGAAGTCGCCTTCCGGCGTGGACTTGCCGCTGATACGGGGTCTGCATGCCTGGTTGTAAAGAGCCGCAGCTGCTTGAGATTCGGCGTGCGGGCGCTTTTCCTCGACGAACAGAATCTCTTCAGCCTCTTGTGTTGCTTCGCGCAGCGATATGGGCTCGAGCGGGAAGATTAGGGCGATTTTGTAAATGCCGATCCCGACTTCGCGTGCGACGGCCTCATTGATACCCAGCAGGGAGAGTGCCGCCAAAGCGTCTGGAAAGGCTTTTCCAGCCGTCGCAATCATCAGACGTGCGGATTGCGAGCCGAAAGCGATCCGGTCGAGACGGTTGGCCCGGGCAAACGCGTGCGCACGCGGGAGCTTATATCGAATGAGCCGAAGATCCCGCTCCCGCATGGCGAGGGATTCAGCCCGCGCGTGAACGCCCCCTGGCGGCAGCGGCAAGTCGGGAAGGACGAACTCCGGCAAGCCCTGAGTTTGAATGACAGCCGTGCCATCGGCGGTCTCGTTCACCAACTTCAGAGCGACCACCAGGCCTGAGTACCGGGACAAGGCTATGCCGGCGAGCCCAAGATCGAGTATCTCGGCGACCGAACTGGGATAGAGCACCGGGACTTCCCAGCTGGCGAGGGTGATGTCGCTCTGGTGTGCCGTGGTGGAGGACTTACCCGCGTGGTCGTCCCCAACGAGCAACAGAACGCCGCCCTTGGGGGCGACACCTTGGAGGTTCGCGTGTTTGATGGCGTCCCCGGACCTATCCACCCCAGGCCCTTTGCCATACCAGATGGCAAACACACCCTCGACCTTGCGCGCGGGCAGGCAGTCCAGTTGCTGCGAGCCCGCCAAAGCGGTGAGCGCCAGGTCCTCATTGAGACCGGGCTGGAAAATAATATCGTGCCGCCTCAACAAGGCGTCGACCTTCCAGAGCTCCAGATCGTAGCTGCCCAGCGGGGAGCCGCGATAGCCGCTGATCAGTCCGGCGGTGTTGAGTCCGCGCGCGCGATCGAGCTCGCGCTGCGCGAGGGGCAGTCGAACCAACGCCTGGCGACCGCTGATGAGCGCCGTCGTTGCGTCCAGGCGATATTTGTCCGCCAACGTGACGTCAGCGGACTCCGTGGCGCTCTTGGGGGAAAAGGTTGTCACCGGCGCAGGTAGGTCAGTCAAGGGCCATGGGGTTGCGGATTCGTTTGCGCTGGCAGGGCGTCACGGCGGACGAACACTTGCCACACACCGTACGTGAGCAACGGCAGCGCGTAGAGAGCGATGATTACGTAGGCGAGGGCTCGATAGCCACTGGCGATCAGGGTGACCAACCCGAAGCGGCTGGCGATAAAAATCGACCCGACCAACATGACGGCCGCAGCTGCGAGTCGTGTGGAATTCGCAAGGGCGCGGCCGTAACGGCTGCGATAGGCTGACGCGATGCGTTCGTTCACCGCGTGCACCGCTCCCGTGCCGCTTTCCAGCAATGCCGCGAAAATCATGAGCTGAAAGACAATCTCGAAAACCGGCTCGTTCATGCGCCGGAGCATGAAAGCGGACGGCAGCGTCTCGGTGCCGATCTCGGGGTAGAAGGCGCACATGCACACGAAGAAAAGCAGGGCCGGCAGCATCGCCAATGGCCCGCACAACAGCCCCGCTCGCACCGCATCGGTGCTGCTGCGCATGTGACGCACGACCGGCAGTATCATGACCGCGCCGACGATGTTGTAACTCGCATAGGTCACGCCTCGCACGGCCCAGCCATCATTGAATTCGTGCCGGGCGAACTGCGGCGCGATGCTGCTGCCGAATTTGGTAAGGGCCAACAAGAGGAAGACCGCGTAGGTGGCGTACAGGAATACCGAAACCCACTTGAACAGATGCTCCACGGAAGCGCTGCCGAATGTGGCAAAGAGCGCAATGCCTGCCATCAGGCATAACGTGCCATATAAGTCAGGCCAGCCGAACAGCGATTCACCGAGCGAGCCGGCGGCCGCGCCGAAGACCGCCAGGATGACCACGAGATAGGCGAAGTAGGACAACTCGAACAGGAAAGCGCCGCGGCCGAGAAGTCGCCGGAAGAACGTTTGATAGTCCAAGGCATGCGCGGCGCGCGCGAACAGAAACGTCGTGGCGCACAGCGCGCTCCAGATAATCATCGCCAGGAGCATGCCGGCAAGACCACCCGAGGGGCCGCCTGGGATGAAATATTCGGCCAGCTCGCGGCCGGTCGAATAACCGCCGCCGATCACGACGGCTTTGAAGGCCAGCCCGGGTAACAGCAGGCGCTGGAACCAGGCGGATGCGGCAGGGTTTGATGGGTTCATGACGGGGCGCCCCACAGGTCCTTTGGACAGGCGATGAATCCGCCGTCATATCGGACGGGCAACGGACGGTCTGCGCCGAGAAAGATCGGGCCATCGAGGTCGACTACATATGACAGCTGCCCGAGCAGGCAGGACGGTGCCATGGCGAGAGAAGTGCCGAGCATGTTGCCCACTATGATCTCGAAGCCGAGCTCCGTGGCCATGCGCGCCATGGCCAACCCTTCGGTGAGGCCACCGCACTTGTCGAGGTTAATATTGATCACCTGGAAGCGATCGAGCAGGCGCGGCAACTCGCAGATGCTCTGCGCACTCTCATCCGCGGCCAGATAGATTGGACAGTCGAACCCATCCAAGTCCGCGTCGCATCCGACGGGTAGGGGCTGCTCGATCAAAACCACACGCGCTTCGAGGAGAACCGGTAGCAGGGCCTGGAGGGAGGCCCGCGTGAATCCCTGGTTGCCGTCGACGCCCAACCAGACATCCGGTCGCGCTGCGCGCACGGCGCGAATGCGGTCGCAGTCTTCTCGCTCACCTGTGAGCTTCAACTTGATGGCTTTCGCTTGTGTATAGGCGTGCGCGCGTGCCGCCATATCTTCCGGAGTGCTCGCGCTGATTGTGAAAGTCGTCAGTAGTGGGCCGGGAAGGTGCAGCCCCGCGATCTGCCAGACAGGCTGGCCTGTCAGCTTCGCTTCCAGGTCCCACAGAGCACAATCGAGGGCATTGCGGGCTCTTCCGGCCGGCAGCAAGTGTTGTAGGGCCTGGCGATCGATACCGGTCTCGATCCGGGAGCGGACGGCTTCAATTTGCCTGGCGCTGTGGGATACGTCGCCATGCTCGAGGTAGTAGACGCCCGCGGCTTCGCCTCGGCCGGCGGCGTTGTGCTGTTGGAGCGTTACAGTGAGGACATCCGAGGCGAGCATCGTATGTCCGGTGATGCGCAACGGCTCCTTCAGTGGAAATCTCTCCACTTCCACGTGCAAAGACAGCGGCGCGCGGTTGCCCGTCTTCACCTTGGAGCCTCCTCGAGGCACTGGACGATGAACGACACGTAAGGTTGCGGCAGGTCGAGTGGCATCACGCATCCGGCACTAGGGAGAGCGGTAATTGCGGTGAAGATCCTATTTGGGTATAGTGAACCTGTCCAGAGAAATATTCTACCGTTCATCCAGACCCCTCACGGAAAGGCTGCCGATACATGCCAACACGTTCGCGCTATCGCGTTGCGCTTCATGGAAGTGCACTCCTCATCCTGGCGACCGCCATCGCATTGCTCGTATCGCAGCCGCGGGCGCGCGCCGCAAGTACCGCGGACGAGATGCTCGATGTGGGGGGCACGCGCTTACATTTTCGCCTCACGCCGGGGTGCGGTACGACCATCCTGTTGGAGGCCGGTGGAGGTCTCGATTCCTCCCAATGGTCGGCGTTGCAACAACAACTGAGCGATGCCACCGGGGCGGCAGTGGTGAGCTACGACCGTGCCGGCTTCGGGGCCAGTGATCTTCCCAAGGGAGCCTTCAGCCTGGAGGACCAGGTGTCCTGGTTGCATCGGGGTTTGCTGAAGCTGCACGTTCCGCCCGACACCGTGCTGGTGAGCCATTCCTACGGCGCATTCCTGACCCAGCTCTATGTGAAGAGCTATGCGCGCTCGGTCAAGGCCGTCGTTCTGATCGATCCTAATACCGTCGCGTTCATTGATTCAATCGGGGGACCCCAAAACATTCCTGTCGAGATCCCTGCGGATATGCCGCGCAAGCAGGCGCAGGCGACCGCCCGAATGCGCGATTCGATGTTTGAAACCCTTCAGGCCGCACGCCAGGCGCCGCTGCCGGCCGACATCCCCGTGACCGTTATCGCAGCGGGCAAAAGCTGGATGCCGAGCGAGGATTGGAACAGGAAATTTGACGCGGCGCGCAAGGGGATCGTCAATGGCTTTGCCAACCGCACTCTGGTGGTCGCCGAGGGCAGCGGACACATGATCACCCAGGAACGTCCTGACATTGTCCTGAGCACCGTCGAATCGGTCGTCAAACAGGTGCGCAGTGCAGGCCCGAGCGCGGGTCGCTGCGCGCATAAATCGCCTTGAGGCCAGGAATCGTCGTGCAAGACGTCATCATTACTATCGGCTCGGAGACCTTCTCTGCCGCCTGGGAAAGCAAGCGGTCGCCGAAGACCTGCGCCGCGTTTGCAACGATCCTGCCGTTCACCCAACAGATCATCCACGCCCGCTGGAGCGGCGAGGCCTGCTGGATACCCTTGGGAGCATTCGATCTCGGTGTGGGGCCTGAGAATCCAACCAGCCGCCCGCAACCCGGTGAGTTGCTGTTCTATCCCGCTGGCATCAGCGAGACGGAGATCCTGCTTCCTTACGGACCGGCGCGCTTTTCGAGCGTCGCGGGCGAGCTCGCCGGCAATCACTTCCTGACCATCACCGCCGGCCTGGATCGCCTGGCGCGGTTGGGGAAAGACATTTTGTGGAATGGCAGCCGCCCGATCGGTTTCGGGCTATCTAAAACCTGCAAAGGATAAAAGTCTCTATACAGGTCTCGACAATCCCATACGGATATGTGAGCATCGGGAGCACTAGGAGTCCGGGCTGCTCGCTATCTGGGGGATTGGTGGCGAGGTTGACCTCGAAGCTTGGTGCTTACACAAAGAGAGATGTACACATGCGATTCCAAGACGATCGCTTCTCCCAGTTCCGATCGGCCGGATACCTGGCATTGCCTCTGGCCTCCGTCCTTGCCGTGGGTGCCCGGGTTGCCCCGGTAGCCGCGCAGGAGTCGGCTCAGGCAGTGCCGGCCACGCAACTGGAGGAGATCGTCGTTACGGCGCAGAAACGTAGCGAGAGCATTCAAGAGGTGCCCGGCGGAGTCAGCGTCATCTCCAATCAACTTGTGGAAGATCTGCATGCGACGCAACTGACCGATGTCGGCGCATACGTGCCCGCGCTGCAAATCGACTCGAGCGGTACGCCGGGCCAGACCACACTCAGCATTCGGGGCATCGCGCCGATTGGCCGCGGCGCTACCGTGGCAATATACATCGACGATTCGCCGATCGGCAGCAGCTCCACGTACGGCGGCGGCAACGCGTTTGCCCTGGATCTGCTGCCGTATGACGTTCAACGGCTCGAAGTGCTGCGAGGTCCTCAGGGGACGCTTTACGGAGCGAGCTCCATGGGTGGGCTGCTCAAGTATGTCCTGACCACACCTTCACTTTCCGAGCCGGAGGCCAATGTGGGCGCAGATGTGTTCGCAATGTCCCACGCAGGCAGTGCGGGCGGAGGTGTCAAGGCGCGCATCAGCGGGCCGCTGATTTCGGGAAAACTCGGTGCGACCGCCAGTTACGCCCGGGAGTGGACCCCGGGTTTTGTCGACAACGCCGTAACCGGCGAGAAGGACCAGAACGGCTTTCGACAGGAGAGCGGCAGGTTGGGCGTGTATTGGCAGCCCGATGAGCGCCTCGCGGTGAAATTCAACGCAATGTACCAGAGCGTGAGTGCCGATGACGATGCGACCGTCGCGATAGATTCCGCCACTTTGCAGCCTCTGGCTGCAAAGTACACCGATGACAATCTCACCGCTCAGCCCTTCGGCAAACAGATTCAGTACTACTCCCTCGGCATCGACTACAAGCTCCCATGGGCCGATTTCGTCTCGGCGACGAGCTACACTGACACCCGGACAAGCCAGACCCAGGATGCCTCATACACCTACGGCGTGGCCTTTCCGGCGTTCGGCCTTCCGGTGGGCACCTCCCAATATCGCTACAGGTTGCACCTGCGGAAGTACACGCAGGAGCTGCGCTTGCAATCGATGCCGGGATCGCGGTTGGAGTGGCTTGCCGGCGTGTTCGCCACGCATGAGGACTCATCCAACTTCCAATCACCGAGTGCTTTGACGCTGGAGGGGAGGCCGATCGAGGGACTTGATCCGTTGTTTGCCGGGCAGCTTCCCTCGACCTATAAGGAGTACGCGGGTTTCGGCGACCTCACCTGGCATGTGACGGATCCCCTGGAGCTGTTCGGCGGGGTGCGTTACTCGGAAAACCGCCAGGTGTTCAGCGAGTACGGCAACGGCTCCATCACAGGCGCGATCAGCTTGCTGAATCAGAAGTCTCACGAAGGTGTCACGACCTACAGCGCCGGTGTCCGCTATCACATCACGGATGGCGTTATGACATACGCGCGCGTGGCGAGCGGCTATCAACCAGGCGGGCCCAACCTCGCCGTCCCCGGTATTCCCCCGACATTCAAATCAGACACGCTGACCAACTATGAATTTGGCGCGAAAACTCAGTTCCTGGACCATCGACTGCTCATCGATGCCGACGTCTTCGACATCGAGTGGCGCGACATTCAGTTGCTCTCCAATGGGCCGGGATTCAACTATATCCTGAATGGTGGCTCGGCGCGCAGCCGCGGTCTCGAAGCCAACGCCTCACTGAGACCGATCGCGGGGCTCACGTTGGAGGGCACCTTCGCCTACATCGATTCGATTCTGACGGAGGATGTCCCCCTGATCGGCGGCCTGGAAGGCGACCGGCTGCCCAATGTACCGAAATCCAGCGCCTCGCTGCGCGCTGCCTACACGCTCGGATTGCGCGGGAGTTGGACGGGTACGGTTGGGGGCGGATTGCGAATCGTGGGGCGGCGCTACTCGGACGTGAATCACGCCTACGATTCCCGCCCCATCGGCGGTTATGGCGCGCTCGATCTCAATGCCAGCCTCGCCAACGGCCGCTACACCATCCGGCTGTTTGCCAAGAACGTCACGGACCGGGTCGCCTATCTGACTTATAACCCGCTCGTCAACCAGGTTACGGGCAACATCACGCAGATCGAGGCCACGCTGCTGCAACCACGGCTGGTCGGCCTGTCGCTGGATGTGAAATTCTGAGCGTGGTGCGAAGCTCGCTGCATTCGAGGCGGTCTCGAGTGCAGCGAGCCGCGGAACCTTATTTCGTCCGGGTGCGGGCCGACCGCCCGTGAACGGCACGTTGGGAGGTGGGCGCGGGACTGCGGTCTTTCGCTCGAGCGACAGTCGTTTTCGGCGCTCTGATCGATATGACCTCCGGCGCGTCGGCGTGCTCATGAAATTCGGCCCGAGCGATCGTATCGAGCGAGGCCTCATCGGCACTGCAGCCGCCCACCGCTACCGCTTCGTCGCATCCGGGCGCGAGGAGATAGGCGTGACCCATGCTGGAGTCGATGTAGATGCATTGCCCCGCCTCGATGGTCACCGGCTCGTAAAACTCCGTGTGAACCACGAGCTGGCCCTCGAGGACATAAAAAAACTCCTCTCCGGCGTGGCGTACCAGCCCGCCGAATTCCTCCAGGGTGCGCGCCCGTGGGCGAGCGACGATCGGCACCATGCGCTTCTTGCGCAAATCCGGACAGAGAAAAAAGTACTCGTAGTTGCGCGACTCGACGTGAACGGCGTTGTCCACCGTTCCGATGCTGCGTCGGGTCATCGCGCGAGCCTCTGATTCATCGCCTGCAGCCGCAAACAACTCGGACATGCGGATCTTGAGCCGCTGGCTGATCTGTTGCAGCTTGTCGTAACCGAGCGTCAGAAGGTCGTGTTCCACCTTTGCCAAGGTCGAACGGGGAATTCCGGTCCGCTCGCTCATTTCCTGAAGCGTCCAACCGTTGCGGGTACGCAGCGTGCGCATCAGTGTGCCTAACGTCGGTGACTGGTCATTCATCGCTTGCAGATCCTCGAGGAAGCCTGAGGCGCACGCTCTCGCTGGTCGCCGCCGGGGGTGCGACGATTGTAGCAGTGGTCACGCCTTTCATTGACAATTCTCTATACAGGATATACGGTCCTGTATAGAGCATTGTAGCACCGGGGGTCTTTCAGTGGCAGCGACGACCAGGAGAACACTGTTACAAATGGCTGCCCTGGCTCCCGGCGCTGCCCTGGCGGGAGCGCTCGCCGGCTCAGAGGGCTCGCCGAGGCGCGTGAGCTCACGACCCCGGTGCTGGTTGCGCCGGTGTACGGCCCTCAGGCGAAGTATGCCTACGGTCTGGGTATCGTTCCGGTGAACGGAAGCGCCTGTCTGCATCACACCGGCGGCATGATCTCGTTCTCTTCCTCCATTCACGTCGATCCGCACACTGGCGTTGGCGCATTCGCCAGCACGAATGCCGCCATCGGCGAGTACCGGCCGCGCGATGTCGGCTCTTTCGCCTGCGAGCTGATGCGCGCAATCAGAGAGGGTACGAGTTCGCCGCCGCCACCTGCAATCAAACAGGCCGAGCAGATTCCCAACGCCAGCGACTACTCTGATGTGTACGCCGCTGCCGGTGGTGAGATGATCTTGTTGCGGGCCCGCGGCACGCAGCTGCTTCTCAGCTACAAGGGCCAGGAAGTGGCTCTGCAGAGCCAGGCAGATGAGAGCTTTCTGGTGCCGCTGCCGCGATTCGAGCGTTTGCCTTTGTGCTTCCAACGCGCGGCGGGTAGGCCTGTTGCGGCGTGGTGGGGAGAGACTTGCTTCGGTACGGATAGGCCCCAGGGCCGCGCGTCCGAGGCACGCCTCGATGCCGGGCTCGCCAGCCTCATGGGCTACTACTCGAATAACGATCCCTGGGCTGGAAACTATCTTGTGTTCGCTCGCGGCCGGGAGCTTTGGCTGAATGGAACAAAACCCCTGGTCGCGCTGGCGGATGGGTCTTATCGCGTCGGCACCGATCCCAACGGCTGCGAACGAGTCAGATTCGAGGCGATGCTCAACGGCAAGGCACAGCGCCTGATCTTTTCCGGTGTCGACCACGAGCGCGACACGACCGAGATTGCCGGAATCTTCGGACGACCGCTATGAAAGTCATGGATCACCATTGTCTCGCTGCAATTCTGGCCTTCCTGGCGCTCGGCTCGCAGCCAGTCCGCGCCGCCGGCGAGGGGCCGTACGATGTCGTCATCAAGGGCGGCCGGATCTACGACGGCAGCGGAGGCGAACCCTATGTCGGAGACGTCGGAATTCGGGCGGATCGCATCGTCTATGTGGGCAAACCACGTCCGATCCGCGGGACGCGCACTATCGACGCGCGGGGTCAGGCGGTGGCACCGGGCTTCATCAACATGTTGAGTCAGGCGCAGGAGAGCATTTTCGTCGATGGCCGTGAAGTGAGCGACCTGGTTCAGGGTGTGACGCTCGAGGTCATCGGCGAAGGTGACTCGATGGGGCCTTTGACGGACGCCATGGCGTCCCGCAATGTCAGCAGGCAATCTGACATCAAGTATCCGATCAAATGGCGCACGCTCGGCCAATACTTGGATGAGCGTGAGCATGCGGGAATCTCTCTCAATCTCGCCTCATTCGTCGGAGCCACCACGGTTCGAGACTACGTCCTGGGAGAAAGTGACGTACAACCCACCGAGCCCCAACTTCAACAGATGCGCGGCCTGGTGCGTCGAGCGATGGAGGAGGGCGCGCTAGGAGTCTCGTCCGCGCTCATCTACGCGCCCGCGATCTTTGCCAAGACCGAGGAGTTGGTCGCATTGGCGAGCGAGGCGGGCGCTTGCGGCGGAATCTACATCTCCCACATGCGCAGTGAAGGGGATCGGTTCCTGGAAGCCCTCGATGAGACCATTTCCATCGCCCGTCGCAGTGGCGCGCCGGCAGAGATTTACCATTTGAAAGCTGGCGGTAAGCCCAATTGGTCGAAGCTCGATCCCGCCATCGCTAAGATCCAAGCGGCTCGCGCTTCAGGTGTTCGCATCACCGCCGACATGTACACGTATACCGCCGGTGGTACCGGTTTGGATGCGGCGATGCCCCCCTGGGTACGCGAGGGTGGTCTCGAAGCGTGGATCAAAAGGATGAAAGACCTGGCTGTGCGAGCGCGCGTGGTCAAAGACATGGATGACCCTCACACGGGTTACGAGAATCTATACATACACGCCGGGGCGGACGGCATGCTGCTGGCTGCATTCAAGAGTGACGCGCTCAAGCCGCTGACGGGCAAGACTCTGGCAGAGGTGGCGCGGATGCGGCACTCCTCGCCGGAGGAGACCGCCATGGATCTGGTGATCGAGGATGGCAGCCGTGTCGGGGTCATCTATTTCTTGATGTCCGAGGACAACGTCCGCAAGGAGACTACGTTGCCCTGGATGAGTTTCGGATCGGATGAAGCCGCGCCGGCACCGGAAGGCGTCTTTCTGCAATCGCACTCGCATCCACGCGCGTACGGCAATTTCGCGCGACTGCTGGCGAAGTACGTTCGGGACGAGAAGGTGGTGAAACTGCCCGACGCCATTCACCGCTTGACCGCACTGCCTGCGGCGAACCTCTCTCTCAAGGATCGCGGACGCCTGAGGGAAGGCTACTTTGCAGACGTCGTCGTGTTCGATCCGGATACCATTCAGGACCACGCCACCTACGAAAACGCGGCTCAATTGGCAACCGGTGTCAAGGATGTGTTGGTCAACGGCGAGTTGGCCTTGTTGGATGGCAAGCCGACCGGCGCTCACTCGGGCCGCATTGTGCGCGGGCGCGGCGGGTCGGGGGCGCCGGGCGGAGGCTGCCGCTCCGCAGCCAAGGACTGGGCGTGGGAGTGGTGAGGCACAGGAAATAGGAGCTGTGTGTTTGATTCGATGCGAAGCCACGGCTCGGACGAGTACCAGGGCGCTGAGTGAGCTGAAGGGGCTGATCTGCGGGGTCGCAGGGCGAGCGGTGGTGACATGGTACAAGTGCAGCAGCAGCCCTCACCAGAAGAACCCCCCGCTCCAGGCATCCTAACGCCGGCCAAGTCCGCTGGCTACGCAGCTTAATGGAGTGTTGGGACTCAAATATAGCGGAGGGATTGTCCCGGGCGTGGGGAGGTTATCTTTGCCTTGCCTATTCAGCGGTGGAATAGTCGTGGGTCTCCTGCCGGTGCACCACCGGCATATCACGCTCCGTATAGACTGTTTGTCGCAACTTCAGAGCCGATTTCTTGGGGGGCGGCTTCGTATGAAGGACTACATTGGCTAGTTCATATTCTCGGTATTTGTGCTTTTCGTGATGGAAGGAGGGTCGCACGACGCTGGGATGCTAAGCATTATTGGCTTGATTCGGCTGGGCGGGCTGCCGAGCGAATTGTCTATTCAGCGGATCGCCCGTCGGGGACTGTGCATTTCCTAGTCACGCCGCGAGGCAATCTGCCCCTAATGTATCCTCCGCCTTACAAGGAGTGTTCCATTTTGAACGCGGAGAACTGGTCATGCGTACTCCGAGTTATGATATTGAGGCCGATGACGGTGAGGTAACGGGTACTGAGAATGCGGGCTTACATTCAGTATCGTTTCTTAGGTGGTGGATTGCGAGAGCATCGGGGGGTTAGTGGTCTCTTGCCTCTGCAGCACAATTGGGCGCCAATAGCAGCAGGTCGGCTCATTCCATGCTTCCAAGCTCCCACGGATTCACCACCGCCACGCCAGCGGCCTCAAACGGGGCGGTATCCCGCGTCGCCACCGTAAATCCATGAACAGCAGGCTGTGCCGCTCAAGGAGAGAGTCGATCGGTGCGCTCGCGTTCTTGATCCAGTGATGGAGGGTTAATGCCTTGGGCGAGGCCGTCAGTAGGTGTAGTGCGATCATCAGCTGGGATCTCGATTTCCATCCTAACGGAAGACGGCATGTGACGCTTACATCAGATCTTTCGGTCGTTTCGCAATGTCGGGATAGGTCGTGAGAACTTTCTTGTCGAACGTTGCGAGCGGGAGTTGTTCTCGGTCAGCGAGTTCGACAAAAAGTGTGTCGTATATGGCGACGCCGGACTCCAACGCGCGCTGCAACGCGCCCTGCCAGAGTTTTCGGGCGGAAACAGAATGAATTCCGAGGCGCGCAGCCAAACGCCGTTTGGCGGGTGCGTCCTCTTTAGTGAGGACATCCCCACGTACGGACATCCAGATGACGTTGGCCAACTCCGCTTCCCATAGGGCCGGAGCTATAGGGTCTTCAATACGGCGCCAGAACTCCCGAACCTCCGCGTCAAACTCGGGCGTGCCAAGCGCATAGTAGGCGATGACGTTGGTGTCGACGACCGCTCTCACTTGCGGCCAGCCGCGATCCAGTCGTCAATTTCCCCAGCACTAGGTCGGCGGGTCTGCTTATTCCATGAGGCTTCGATCTGCTCCAGGACCGACGATCGATCACCGGCGTGTTCCTCAAGGAGATCGCGGACTTGCTGCTCCATGGACTTACCCTGGCGTTTTGCCAGGGCCTTGAGGTTGCGGACCACGCGCGCGGGGACATTGCGGATGGTCAATGTGGCTAGGTTTTCCATGCTAGCATTTTGCTAGCAAATCGGGTCTCGCGCAACTTCTGAGCTAGTAGCCTCTGATGACGCTGAGCGTTCGGGAAGGCCGCCAAAAACCACCTAGAGCTGGTGTCTTAAGGGGTATCGATAGGGGTATCGGATCGAGAGGTGGTGCCGGAGATTATAGGTAATTCGGATGCTTAGGCGGCGAAATCGGCACTTTTGCGTCTGTGGAACACTGCTTTGGTCTGCCTATAGCCGGGAGGTCCAAGGGCAGCCGGTCTACTTTAAGGGTACTAGCCGGGTACCGACGGCATTGCGGGTATCCGGACGAAAAGCACCGATACCCCGGTAGCTCTCGTGGAATCGTGAACCTCGATAGACCAGACTAATCAAACTAAGTTTATCTGGTGCCGCCATGCGGACAATCAATATCCACGAGGCCAAAACCCACCTGTCACGCCTGGTCGACCAGGCCGCAAACGGCGAGCCGTTCGTGATCGCCAAGGCCGGCAAGCCATTGGTGAAAGTTATTGCGTTGGGAGCGCCGGAGGCCGGGCAGGTAAAGCGAGTTGGTTTTTTGACTGGCCAGATCTCGGTGCCTGACGATTTCGACCAGATGGGCAGCGGCGAGGTCGAGGAACTGTTCAACGGCGATTTGTGAAGCTGTTGCTCGATACGCATCTGTTGCTTTGGGTGGCGGGTCAACCCGAGCGTCTATCTGAGGCCGCTCGTCTGCTCATAGAAGATATGGAGAACGAGCTTATCTTCAGTACCGCGAGCCTTTGGGAAGTCATGATCAAACGCGGGTTGGGTCGTGATGACTTTAAAGCAGACCCCCGGCTGTTGCGCCGGGGGCTGTTGGATAACGGCTATAGCGAATTACCTATCAGCAGCGCGCATGTGGTGGCGATTGATACGTTGCCGGCGATACACAAGGATCCCTTCGACCGGATGCTTGTCGCCCAAGCGTTGGTTGAGGGGGGCACGCTACTGACGACTGATGCGACTGTTGCTGGTTATCCCGCTCCGGTGAAAGCCGTATAGGTCGACAGATAGCTGTTGTAGGCTTCGGCCCGGCCGAGCGTGATCTCGAGCCTCAAAGGGTATGAGCGACGGAGCGAAGTTGGGCGATGCCGCTTCATGAGCGGGCCTATACGACAGCATTCGTGACAAATTCGATCGAGCACGAAACAAAAAACAATGAAGTTAGTTAGATGCAAGTTCACACCGGCTCGAGGGGCTCCCTCTCGGTGGCATTTGAGTGGTTCATCAGGCAGAGGCGTTTCTTGCTGGCATGGCCAAATCGATTTCCTCGCGGATCTGAGGCCGTGTTGCTGTGATCAAGCGAGTGCCAAACGCGAACAGCATCGACGGCGGTGACCGCCTGTCTGGAAGGCCCGGGTTACTCCGTCGCCAGAAATGGTAACGCAGGCTGAAACGGAAGGTGGACGAAGAAAGTTGACTCTGGCGATGCCCGGTTTCTGGGACGACAGCACGGCCGGGGTCAAGCAGGAGGTCCGCGACGACAATGTCGCGCTGCATCGACGAAAGCCCCTTGCCGGTTGTCAGGCGGTAATAGAAACTGGCAGGTGCGCGTGGTCGCCATAAGCTCCCTCGGAAAAGAGTTAGAACTGTCGGCCGACAGGAAACGCCAGCTCCGCAGGGCCAGCCACTCTATGCTCAAATATGTAGCGTGGGTGTGGAATCTTTAATCTCAGCCCAGCATTAACCTTATAGTCGCGCCACTTAGTGCGACCCGTGGCCCATCCCATTCCTATCATTTAAAGGGCCACTGGAATGCGAGAAGACATTGAATAACGAGAGCCCGAATCCTCCGCAAGACGCGGCGGTGGCAACTTCGCATACTTTGCCGGCAGCCCCGGTAGGGTCTGAGGACCGGGCCAAACTGCCTTTTTCGGTCGTCGGCATCGGAGCCTCGGCCGGAGGTATCGAAGCGTTATCCGGGCTCTTGAGGGCCGCCCCGACGGATAGCGGAATGGCCTTCGTGGTGATTCAGCACTTACCTCCGGATAGTCCGAGCCTGATGCCCGAGATTCTGGGACGGTGCACGTCCATGCCGGTCGTCCAGATCGAAGATGGCATCGCCGTCCAGCCGAATGCGGTGTATGTCATCCGGCCCGGCTTCACCGTCACCCTTGCCGAAGGAAGGTTACGGCTCGGCGAGCCCGTGGAGCAGCGTGGACACCGACGGCCCGTCGATGACTTTTTCCGATCGCTCGCGCTTGAGCAGAAGGAGAAAGCGATCGTGGTGGTTCTTTCCGGAACGGGCACCAACGGGACCGCCGGCGCACAGGCCGTGAAAGCTGCCGGCGGGCTCTGTGTGGCGCAAGACCCGGAGACGGCGGAATTCCCGGGTATGCCCCGCAGCCTGGTGCACTCCGGATATGCCGACCAGGTTCTGCCGGTCGACCGTATTCCCGCTTTCCTGCTCAACTACGTGAGGCATCCTGTTGTTCAAGAAGGCGGCGCTGGCGTCGAGCACATCGTCGAACGCGACCTTGACGATGATCGACAGTATCTGAATCAGATCCAGGCGCTCCTGCGGACACGCACCAGGCATGATTTTCGGGGATACCGCAAGCCGACACTGCTCCGCCGCATTCAGCGGCGCATGGGTATCGTGGGCTCCGCCGACCTCGCAGAGTACGCGCAAGTGTTGCGTGACCAGCCGAACGAATTACTTTCGCTTTCCAACGATTTCCTCATCCATGTGACCGGGTTCTTCCGTGATCCGGAGGCCTGGGAAGCATTGCGCGAAAGTGTCATTGTCCCCCTTGTGCGAAGCCGATCGGCCGGCGATGAGTTACGCGGTTGGGTTACCGCGTGCTCGAGCGGTGAGGAAGCCTACTCCTTGGCGATCCTCATCGCCGAAGAGCTCCAGCTCTCTCGCAAGACGCTTGACGTTAAGATTTTCGCGACCGATGTCGCCGACAAGTCTCTTGCGCTTGCACGCGCGGGAGTCTACGCGGCCGGTATCGAGGGAGACATTGACCAAGCGCGCCTGGACCACTATTTCGACAAGGACGAGCACACTTATCGCATCAAGAAGGATATTCGCGACATGGTTGTGTTCGCCCCGCAGAACCTTCTGCGGGACCCGCCTTTCTCGCGCGTGGACATTTGCACGTGTCGGACTTTCTTGATCTATCTCGAGCCTGAGACCCAAAAGCGCATACTCTCGCTTTTGACCTTTGCGGTGCGCGATGGTGGATACCTCTTCCTCGGCAATACCGAGAGTCTGAGCAGCGCGGAACAAAGCTTTGAGACCGTCAGTAAGCGTTGGCGGCTCTATCGACGCGTCGGTCCCGCGCAACATCGTTTCGCCGACCTCGCCTATACGCATGCAGCGGCGCTGCCAGAGCCGCCGCACACCCGCGAAAATGTGACGCCGATCATCAGGACGCCCTACGCGCAGACAGTCAATTTTGAACGCGCCTTGCTCGAAGAATTCGCACCGCCTTCGGTCATCGTGGATCGTCAGGAACGAATGTTATACGTGCACGGTGACACTACGCCGTTTCTGGCCTATCCGCAGGGAGAGCTGACAGTGAGCGTCATCGAGGCCACACGGCCGCCTCTGCGAACCGCCGTTCGCACGGCCTTTCGTCAGGCGATCGAGACGCACGTGCCCGTTGCCATTGACACTGCCCTGGATGCCGATGACCAGACCCTATGGGTGCGAGTCACTGTCGCACCCCTGAAGGCCAACTCAGGCGGCCGCAATTTGCGGGTGACGTTCGAATTGCGGCCGCACGCAGCAAAGAATCGCTCGGATAAGGACGAGGGGGTGACCGATGATACCGCCGCGGCGTCGGCGCTCTTGCTGCAAACCAACCCGCAGTTGGAGGACGAGGTCCGCATTTTGAGGCGCGAGCTTCAGGCGGGCGCCGAAGCGTTCGAAGCCAGCAGGGAGGAGTTGAAGGCTTCGAACGAAGAAGTTATTTCCATCAACGAAGAGTTGCAAAGCGCAAACGAGGAGCTCGAAACGAGCAAGGAGGAGCTGCAATCGATCAACGAGGAGTTGACGACAGTTAACAGCCAGTTGCAAGGGAAGATACTCGAGACTGAACAAACGACCAACGACCTGTCGAATCTGCTGAGCAGTACCAATATCGCGGTCGTGTTTCTGGACACGGACCTGAAAGTGCGGCGCTTCACTCCGGCGGTGCACGATCTGATGGAGCTTATCCCAACGGATATCGGCCGTTCCATCAGCAATCTGGCGCCCAAGTTCGCGTTGTCAACTGGTAAGGACAATACCCACAGCGTGCTGCTGGAATCCGCGCGAGCCGTCCTGGACAACCTTACGCCGATCGAGGCCGAGGTCCGCAGCTACAGCGGGCGGTGGTATATGCATCGCGCGTTGCCTTATCGGACCGCCGACAATCATATCGAGGGTGTCGTTCTCACGTTCATCGACATCACGGCTCGCAAATCGGCCGAGCAAGCCGCGCGTCAGATGCAAGATCTGCTCGAATCGGCTATCGAGCAGTTGCCCGCGGCCATCATCGTCGCAGACGCCGCGGGCGGGCGCATCATGCACGCGAACCGCCGCGCAGCCGAGTTGTTTGGCCAGCCCTATCCGGTGCCGTTCCTCAACACCGAGTGGAGCGCGGCCGTTTCGACCCTGAGAGGGTGGCATGGGAACGCGGACCTTTATTCCCCCAACGAATGGCCGCTTGCCCGCTCCTTGGTAAGCGGCGAGATCGTCGTCGATGAGGAAATCGAGATCGTACATCGACAGGGTGCGCATACCACCCTGTCGGTCAGCTCTGCTCCCGTTCGCGATAACGATCAAGGAACTATTGCGGCCGTGGCGGCCTTCTGGGACATCACTCAACGCAAACACACTGAGAAAGCGCTGCGTGAAAGCGAGCGGCGGTTGCGCCTGATCGTCGAGAGCTCGACGGACTTTGCCATTGTGATGCTCGACGTGGCCGGTAGCGTCACTTCTTGGAATTCGGGCGCCGAACGGATGTTCGGCTGGACCCAGGACGAGATGATCGGCCGGTCTATCACTCACATTTTCTCCGCCGCCGACCGCGATGCCCACGCACCGGAACGTGAGTTGCAAACGGCGCTCACAAGCGGTCATGCCACCGATGAGCGTTGGCACGTGCGCAAGGACGGTACGCCCATATGGGCCAACGGAGTGATGTCGGCCGCATGCGATGAATCGGGAGTCCCTATCGGTTTGGTCAAGATCATGCGAGACAACACTGACCAGAAAGAAGCGGAAGATCGCTTGCTGACGGCGACTATGACTGCTAAGGAAGCGCAGGCGAGTGCCGAAGCCGCCAACCGCGCCAAGGATGACTTCATATCTATGGTCAGCCACGAGCTGCGCACACCGCTCAACACCATGCGCTTGTGGCTGCGACTGTTGGATAGCGAGACGCTTCCTGAGAAAGACCGTGCTGAAGGTCGGCGGACACTCGAGCGCGCGGTTCTTGCGCAGGAACAGCTCATTGATGAGCTGCTGGATATCTCGCGCATGGCTTCCGGAAAACTGCGTGTTGAGCTTCGCGCGACTCGCCTTGCCGATACTGTCGGGGCAGCGGTTGAGGCGGTCCGCCCACTGGCGGTCCGTAAGGAAGTGCAGCTTGGCTACCGTGCAAGCCCGGAGGTGGGGATCGTTCGCGCGGATCCCGATCGGATACAACAGGTGGTATGGAACCTGTTGAGCAACGCCGTGAAGTTTACTCCTTCGGGCGGCCACATCCAGGTGGAACTTCGCCGTGAAAGCGAGCATGTCGTAATAGAAGTTTCCGACACGGGAATCGGTATTCGCCCGGAATTGCTGCCGCGTGTGTTTGACCGGTTTCAGCAGGGCCACTCGGGAATGGCTCGCCAACATGGAGGATTGGGATTAGGCCTTGCCATCGCCAAGCAACTGGTCGAACTGCATCAGGGTGTCATTAGCGCGACCAGCCCAGGTGAAGGACAGGGCGCCTCATTTGTGGTCTCCCTGCCTCTCAAGAAGGAAATGGATCCAGGATCTGAGCCAGTGCTTGCCGGTCATGCGCGGAGTACGGAACTTCAAGGGGTTCGAGTCCTGCTCATCGAGGATGAATCCGGCAGTCGCGAGGGTACAGCCCGGCTCCTCGAAACCTGTGGTGCCGCGGTACAAGCGGTTGAGTCCGCGGCGGCGGCCCGCGAGGCATACGCGCTACAGGTACCGGACGTTATCGTCAGCGACATCGCCTTAGGGGGCGAAGACGGTTATGTTCTGATGAGAGCCCTGCGCGAGCTGGAGCGAGCTCGCGAGTCGGCTCGTGTGCCCTCGTTGGCATTGACGGCCTTTGCAAGGAACGAGGATCGCCAGCAAGCCACCGACGCGGGGTTCGACGCTCACCTTGCGAAGCCCGTCGACCCGCAACGCCTCCTTTCCCGGATCCGTCGGTTGGTCAATAAGTCGCGACCGTAAAGGGGACTGCCCCGGCTTTTCACACGCCGTCGCTGCTGGCTGACCCCTCATCAAAGGTGGTCACTCAACGTGACTTCACGCAGGGATTGACGATTCCCGCCGGGGAGAATCAGAACGAGGATGTGGTATTCAACATCCCCCCTCGAGCCTTCGCCTGGAGAAGGCGGTCTTACGCATCCATTATTACAATTAGCAAAAGCAGATCGCGCTCAACTCAACTTGCCGTCGCGTGCGATATCGGAGTAGGGCGGATCTCAACGGCAGACTCAACGAGGTGGGATCAGGCTTGACGAGCAGCCCGGAAGAGTAGCGCAAGAGCTTCTGCGCGGCTGCAGGTCGTACCCTGCTGGTATAGTTGACGGGCTGGGCAAACTCATGCGAAGCAGAGGCCCACCAATTCATGGTGACCACGCCACCGAAATGTCAATGAACACGTCCGACTGGCCTACCGAGCTCGGCACTGGCAAGGCGACCCGCCGCGAATGGATAGGCCTCGCCACCATCGCCCTTCCCTGTGTGCTCTACGCGATGGATCTTACAATCCTGAATCTGGCCGTACCGTCCCTCAGCGCCGACCTGAAACCTTCGGCGGCGCAGCTACTATGGATTGTCGACGTTTATGGCTTCCTGGCGGCTGGATCGCTTTTGATCATGGGCACTCTCGGCGATCGGATAGGCCGGCGGAAACTATTGCTGATCGGATCGGCTGCCTTTGGGCTCGTGTCCCTGCTCGCCGCCTTTTCCCGCAGCGCGGGCATGCTCATCGCAGCTCGAGCATTGCTGGGGATCGCCGGCGCGACCCTAGCGCCCTCGACACTATCGCTGATCAGCAACATGTTTCGCGATGAGCGCGAGAGGACGTTCGCGGTGAGTGTCTGGGTCGCGAGCTTTTCGCTCGGGGGCGCGGTCGGCCCGGCCGTTGGCGGCCTGATCCTCGCGCACTTCTGGTGGGGAGCGGTATTCCTTGCGCCCATTCCGCTCATGGGGCTGCTTCTGATCGTCGGGGCCAAGCTGCTCCCCGAGCACAAAGCCCCGAATGGCGGAAGGCTGGATGTACTGAGCGCTGCCTTATCTCTGGCGGCCGTGTTACCGGTGATCTATGGCATCAAGCTCGCCGCGGAGGGCGGCGAGCTTCAGTGGGCCGCCTTAGCGATTACGCTGGGACTGGTGTTTGGCGCGCTGTTTGTACGACGGCAGTCCCGGCTGGCGGACCCGCTGCTCGACTTGAGCCTGTTCAGGCATCCCGCGTTGACGGCAGCACTGGCTATCCACATCGCGGATTTCTTCATTGGCTTCGGTATCCTCGTGCTCATAGCACAATATCTGCAGCTGGTGTTGGGATTGACGCCGCTGCAGGCGGGGCTCTGGAGTACACCGGCCGGAGTTGGATTTATCGTGGGATCGCTGTTGACATTGCCGGCGCTCAGACTGATGCGACCACCCTATGCGCTGGGACTTGGCTTAACGTTTGGTGCTGTTGGCCTCGGCGTGATGGCATACGCCGTTGGCGTGCACTCGTTGGCACTCGTAGTTCTGGGAAATACGCTGTTCGCGGTCGGCATCGCTCCCGTCAGTGCGATCAACTCAAATCTCATCGTCAGCGCGGCACCCCAGGAGCAGTCCGGCTCTGCCTCCGCGCTCAGTGAGACTGCAGTTGAGTTCGGGGGCGCCCTGGGCATCGCCTTACTTGGCAGCCTTGCAACCTTCCTCTACCGCTCTGAGCTCAGCGGAAGCATGCCAAGCGGTACGCCCGCATCGGTTATGGAGACGGTATTGCGTGGCATCGGAGCGGCATCCAGTCTGCCGCAAAACGTC
>Ga0134126_10002736_pt1 | contig 22157 bp, 18 predicted proteins | sample KB31752_FD_96881 | JGI IMG/M metagenome (GOLD analysis project Ga0134126, IMG submission 96881) | Terrestrial soil microbial communities with excess Nitrogen fertilizer from Kellogg Biological Station, Michigan, USA - KB3-175-2 | ecosystem: Environmental > Terrestrial > Soil > Unclassified ... | reverse complement strand
TCGCGGTTGCTTCCGCCGAGCACGGCGATGTCGCCTTGCGTCGGAGCGACGACTCCGAAAATCATCCCAATCGTGGTCGTTTTGCCGCTGCCGTTGGGGCCCAGGAACCCGAAGATCTGTCCCTTCCCGACCGCGAAGCTCAGATCCTCCACGACAGTCTTCTCTCCATAGCGCTTGGTGAGTCCACGGACCTGCAGGACGCTCACGAGGTCGTTCCTGAGGCACTCTCTTCGGGTATGGAGGTCGTGTTGTGGGCGAGAAAGTGGTAATGCGCGGCGCCAATGAGCGGGAGGAGCACGAAAAGAGCGCAGTCGCGCCATGGCATGTCCCTGAATGGCGGCGGCATACCCGGACACAGGAAAATGGCCGCGGCGGCCCACCCCGCAAGCAAAACGAGAGCCAATGATCCGTGTCTTCCCGAAGAGGAAAAGTTACCGACGGCCACTCGTCCGAAAACGACGAGACCAACCGGTCCAATGGATGCCGCAGTAGCCAGATACAGGCCAGCGCCCGCCGGGAGCATTTGCGTGGCTACGGCCCGCAGGGACCAGGCCCATAAGGCGCTGCTGGCAAGGAAGCAAGTCAGCACTTCCAATGCCAGTAGGGGCTTGGGGACCAGGGGGTCGTGCAGAGACATGGCGCGGAGGCGCTCTTGGTAGCTCGCCCATAGAGTCCCGAGGCACCACGTGAGCGATTCGCAAGAGCTGGTCATGGAGCCAAGCTCGTTCGCTGCGGCAACAACCCACTTTTTCCGGTGTGCCGGGGAGACATGCAACGCATGACGTAGCAGAGCCCCCGATATCCGCGATGAGAGGGGCTCCATCACTCTCACGCTTTGACGCCATCCCGATGTAGAAGCTGGTGCGCGTACTGACGCCGGCTGTCGGCCTCGCGCGCGAAGGCCACTCCGCCGGGCGTCAGTCGGTAAACGTGGCGCGGCGGACGGCCAGCGTGCGCGGGCTCCAGCCACTTCGATTCCAGGTAACCGCGATCTTCCAATCGGCCGAGGATGGGATAGAGGCTTCCGCTGCGAAGCCCGGTTGCCTTGGTCAAGGCATATCCATGTTGCCAGGCGCGCGGTTGCGCGAGGAGCGCGGCCACGACCGCATCGGATTGGGCAGAGCTCTTCCGATAGGGCTTCATGGGACGAAACTCTACATATGCAGAGTTTCGATGTCAACGGTCCTCACGGGACTGAGCCGCCGCTGCCGCGACATTCGCGTACCGCGAGCGACTCTCAAGAACCCAATGAGTGATTGAGCACCGCAGCCAGCCGGACCCCGGCTTTCTGCAATTGGGTGGTGACGATGCCGCGCGCCGCTTCTTCATACCCGGGCGGCGGGCTGACGGGTGATGAGTCCGGAGCACATCCGGGCTTCGAGTCCACGGTGTAGACCTTCGCTTTGGCAATGTCGAAAGCCTCCTGGGCCCACGACTTCGGATCGCCTTTTTCCCACGCGGCCTTGTCCTCGGGCGTGATGCGGCCGGCAAGGGTCGTGGCGACGGTCTTGGGGTCTTCGCCGAGATTCCGTACCACTACGGTATCCCAGTAACCGTGCAGGTTGACCTGTCGGGGTCCGCCGAGGCTCAGAAGCACGCAGTTGCCGCCTTTGTCGTGGTTATCGGAGTCATGCAGCGGCTGATGGATATCGCCGACGAAATGCAGCACGAATTTCAGGGCCAGGAGGCGTTCCGCCGGCGAGGTCGCCGGGTTGGCGAGCTCCTGGCTGAATTCCGCCAGCTTATCGACGATGCAGTCTTGGGCGGACCCCCGGGATGCGACGGGACCCGAAGCGGGAAAGCCGAAGCAGGCCGCTTGCATGTCCGGACGGTCGAGCTCGATGTCCACGAAGTGCCAGCTGCTCGTTTCCTTGTGGCTGTTGCGATAGCTGTCGGCCCAGGTGGCCTCGTCCAGCATGTCGTGTGGTGTCAGCGTGTCCGGATCGGCCGCCAGCATCTGGTCGACTCGTGCGCGTACCTGAGGAGTCAGGTAGCCGCGGGCAATGGCGGCGACGACCTCGTGGCCTTCATAACCCCAGGCGAATGCCGCCGCCGGGAAGCTCAGCACCGATATTGCGGCAACCAGCGCCAGTCCTCGCTTCAGGGTCTTCTGGCCGTGTACTGCGGTTTCAGGGCTCATAGGTGTTTGCTTGCAGGGAATCCACTGGGTTGAAGATCACGATGCCGGTGCATCGTACATACAGGCATCGATCGCAGTCGTCCACCGGCGCTTCGCTTCGGTATCGAGAAACGATCCCTCGATCGAATTGCGCGCCAACGTCGCGAGCTGCTCGCGCGACAGCGCCAGGGCTCGCGCCACGGCGAGGTAATTCTCCAGAACATACCCGCCGAAGTAGGCCGGATCATCCGAGTTCACGGTCACACGCAGACCGGCTTCGAGCAGGCGCTTGAGGTTATGCTGCTCCATGCGGTCGAACACTCTGAGCCTCACGTTCGACAGCGGACAGACGGTCAGAGGGATCTGCTCCCGAACCAGGCGCTGCACGAGCGCGGGATCCTCTTCACACCGTACACCGTGATCGATGCGCTGCACGGCCAGCAGGTCGAGCGCCTCACGGATGTAGGCGGGCGGGCCTTCCTCTCCCGCATGCGCGACCGTGAGCAGTCCCTGCTCCCGCGCATGCCCGAACACCGCGGCAAACTTCGACGGCGGATGGCCGACCTCCGAGGAATCGAGGCCCACTGCGGTGATGCTGTCACGGTGCTGGAGCACCTCATCCAGCGTGTGTCTCGCTTCCGCGGCACTCAGATGACGCAGGAAGCACGCGATGAGCCGGTGCGTCATCCCGAAGCGGCGCTCCGCCTCGCTGAGTGCGCGACTGAGGCCTCCGACGACGGTGTCAAAGGCGATCCCGCGCGCGGTGTGTGTTTGCGGATCGAAAAAGATCTCCGTGTGGACCACGCCCTGCTCATGCGCGCGCTGCAGGTAGGCGATGGTCAGATGGTAGAAGTCGTCCGCATCCCGCAGCACGTCCGCCACCGCATAGTAGATGTCGAGAAATGCCTGCAGGTTGTCGAAGTCATAGGCGGCCCGCAGCTCGGCTACGCTGGCATAGGGGAGCCTCACATCATGTTTCCGTGCGAGGTGAAAAGCCAGCTCCGGCTCGAGGGTCCCTTCGATGTGCAGATGCAGCTCTGCTTTCGGCAGGCTCCTTATATAGGATTCGATCGGGCGGAGCGGATTCACTCTACTCATGAAACGGATTTTGCCTTAAATTTCGGGTCTCTTGCGGCGATCCGAACACATGCTCACACGAATCTTCGACTTGGATGGCCACGGCACGACGGTGCGGATCGAGCTGTTCGCCGGGCTCACGACCTTCCTCACGATGGCATACATCGTCGCGGTCAATCCGCTCGTCCTCGGCGCCGCGGGTATGCCCGTGGCGGGCGTAGCGGCCGCAACCTGTCTTTCCGCTGGATTCGGCTGCATCCTGATGGGGCTGCTCTCCAACTATCCGCTCGCGCTTGCGCCGGGGATGGGCCTCAACGCCTACTTCACGTACACCGTGGTGAAAACCATCGGGCTGCCCTGGCAGGTGGCGCTCGGCTGCGTGTTCCTCTCAGCCGTCGCGTTCCTGCTGCTCACCCTTTCAGGGGTGCGGCAGCTCATCATGAGCGCGATACCGCGCTCCCTGTTCGCGGCCGTGAGTGGCGGTATCGGCCTCTTCATCGCCTTCATCGGCCTCAAGGACGCTGGAATCGTCGTCTCGGATTCCGCCACGACGGTGGGTCTGGGCAAACTGACCGCGGCGACTCCCGCGCTCGCCATACTGGGCCTGCTGGTCATCGCCGTCCTGCAGGCCCGCCGAGTCAGAGGCGCGATGCTCGTCGGTATCCTGAGCATCGCGGCCGTCGCGTGGATCTTCGGGCTCGCCCACGTCACCCCCTTTGCCTATCACCTGAAGGACCTGTCGGCGGCCGCGTTCCGGCTCGACATCCCGGGGGCCCTCAATCTGAAAGGCGGCATTGGCGTCTCGCTGATCGAGATCGTGTTCGTATTCCTGTTCGTGGACCTTTTCGATAACGTTGGCACGCTGATGGCGGTGACCAAGCGGGCAGGGCTCGTTTCCGCTGACGGAAATGTCCCACGCATGAACCGAATCCTGCTCGCCGACTCGATCTCGATGCTGGTCGGAGCGCTCGCGGGCACGAGCCCGGTCACGAGCTACATCGAGAGTACCGCCGGCGTGGCGGTGGGCGGACGCACGGGCCTCACGAGCGTCACTGTCGGACTGTTGTTCCTGGGCACCTTGTTCGTCGCCCCCTTCGTCCAGGCCATTCCTGCGGTGGCGACCGCCCCCGCGCTGATATTGGTGGGCGCGATGATGATGGGCGCGCTCGCGGAGATCGACTGGCATGAGCCGGCCGAGGGCATCCCGGCTTTTCTCACCACCATCATGGTTCCACTCAGCTACTCGATCGCCAATGGACTTGCCTTCGGCATCGTGAGCCATGCTCTGCTGAAGCTCGTGCGTGGACAGGCGCGCGTGAGTGACTGGCTGGTGTACCTGCTCGCTGCGCTCTGCGTCGCCCGCTTCGTCTATCTCATGTGACCGGCGGCTTGAGGGCCTCGAGGAAGTCCGGCCCGACGGGTTTGTGTGCGAGGATCTCCTCGGGAGTCAGCCCCTGGATCTCGTGGGGGAACACCAGCCACTGGGACGTCTCGTGCACGAAGTAGTCCGGCGCGAGCTCGGTTTGCCGCCGCTCGGGCTTGTAGTAGACGGTGGCGATACGGATCTTCTGCGGTAGGTTGCGCCGGCAACGCCGCTTGAGCTCGTCGATGACCGCCTCGAGGCTGTGGCCGGAATCGAAGACGTCATCGACGATCAGCAGCTCATCCTCTGCCGAGAGACGCGACACCAGGTAGTCCGTCGCATGCACCCTCACCGTCCTGTGCTGCATATCGATGCCGCTGTAGTACGAGGTGCGGATCGCGATGTGATCGGCGTGAATCGAGTGGTACTCGAGCACTTCCTGCACCGTGATGCCGATAGGAGCACCGCCGCGCCAGATGGCGACCAGAAATGTCGGGCGCATGCCGCTTGCGACGACCCGTCTTGCGAGCTCCAGGGAGTCCCGGAGCAGCTTGTCGGCCGAAATGAATAGCTTTTCCACAATGCGTATTCTGTCACAGATGGCGCCGCGCCAGGCCAGCTAAGTCAGGATGGGCGCGACATTGGCTGGATCCGAGACGCTCTCGCACCCGTCTTCGATGTGTCCGGCGAGGCGCCACTGGTGTTGGTCCGCACTGACGGTCAGGTCGTACCAGTGGTGGCTGGATTGCAGATCCCAGGTCAACTCCCGCGCCGCGCCGGGCGGCATCTGGATGCTGTGCTCGCCGCAGCCGTAGCTCGTGTCCCGCACCGTCACCGCCAGCGCGCGGCCGCAGCGATTGTGCAGATGCAGTCGGATGTCGCCCCGGGCAGCAGCCTTGGCGGCGATTTCGAGCGGGCAGTCGCCCGGGCCGAGTACCGAGCGCAGAAAGCCATTGGGGCCGTAGACGGAAAGCGCCAGGTGCTGATTCGCCGCGGGACGGACGAGGTCATCGAGCTGATGGCCGGCGCCGATCGTGTAGCGCCGTGGTGCTTCGAGGCTGCCTTCCCAGTACGCCGTGCAACAGATGCCGACGGTCGAGCGGTTGTCGAACCGTAGCCGGACGCCGCCGTCGCGCGCCGCGAGGCTCAGCTCGAGCGCATAGGGAAGGGGCCGCGCCGGCCTCACGCCGTGCTCCTGCGCGAGGATCTCGATGGGCTGTCGGTCGGGAACGGCCGGCGGTGGCAGTTTCGCTTGGCTGTAGACCATGTCAGGATAGCGCGAGGTGCTCGGCAGGTGGAGCTTGCGGCTGCTGTAGGAAGCGAAATCGAATGCCGCGGTCAGATCACCGCAAATGGCCCGGCGCCAAGGCGTGATGTTCGGCTCCTTTATTCCGAAGCGCGCCTCGATGAAGCGGATCACTGAAGTATGATCAAACACCTCGGAGCAGACATAGCCGCCTCTGCTCCAGGGTGAGATCGCCAGCATTGGTACCCGCGGCCCGAGGCCGTACGGCAATTGGTCCGGCGTGTATAGAGTGGCGTGATCCGGCTTGATGAAGTCATGGATCTCGCCTTCCGTCGACACGGTGGATATGCCCGGCAACACCGGTGTCGGTGGCTGCGGCGGCACAATATGATCGAAAAAGCCGTCGTTCTCGTCGTAGTCCAACAGCAGCACGGTCTTGCCCCAGACCTTCGGATTCGAGGTCAGGGCCTCGAGGACGCGGGCGATGTACGTGGCGCCATAGGCGGGCGGGTAGGAGGGATGCTCGGAGTAGCCGGCCGGCATGACGATCCAGGAGACCTGCGGCAGGCGCTCATTGAGGACGTCCTCACGAAGCCGGGCGACTCCGCCGGCGGACATCGCGCGCCGGTGCAGATCGGTTCCCTGCGCAGCCTCCGCGAACGGCCTGAAATAGGCCAGCGCATTGCAATCGAAATTACCCGTCATCGGGTCATCGTCGAGCTCTTGCAGGCCCTCCTGATACACCTGCCAGGCGATTCCTGCGTGCTGGAGACGCTCGGCGTACGTGGTCCAGGTGAAAGGCTTGACGCCTTTGGTGTAGATCCATACGTCATTGTCGATGAACGGACCGCCGCCCATGCCCTGCGGGTCGATCGATCCCGTCCAGAGCATGGCGCGGTTGGGGCAGGTAGGACCCGCGATCGAGCAGAAATAGTGATCGCAGATCGTGAACGCGTCCGCGAGCGCATAATGGAACGGGATGTCCTCCCGCAGGAAGTATCCCATCGTCATGTCGGTCTTGTTGAGCGGCCACACATCCATGCGCCCGGCGGCGATCGCTCCGTGCTGCGAATTCCACTCATGGTCGAGATCCTGAAGAAACTGGGCTGAGCAGCGCTGCGTGTCGAGATGGAAGGGCAGAATCGGCTCGTCCGGCCGCCGCATGCGCGGTTGGAACCAGACCGGCTTGCCGTTGGCGAGGCGCACGGCAAAGCGGTCGTTGTAGCCGCGCACGCCGCTGAGATGTCCAAAATAATGGTCGAACGAGCGGTTCTCGAGCATGAAGACCACGATGTGCTCGACATCCTCGAGTGTGCCGGATCGGCCGACGGCCGGCAGCGCGGCGGCACGTGTCAAACTGTTGTGCAGGAAGGCCGCGGTGGCGGCTCCCGAGCCGACGGACTTGAGAAAGTCGCGACGATTCATTCCAGGGTCCCTTGCAGGTGGCGGATCGCGGCAATGGCGACGTATTGCAGCGCCGCGGCGCGGCACAGATAACCGACGGACTTTGCACGATCCCGGGGTACCCCGTGTCCGTTCTCGCTATGCCAGACCGACATAGTATGCAGCCTCTTCATTGGAATCCTTCGCGAGATCTCGTAAGTTCGTGAGGCCTTTGCCCAGGTAATAGCCCGACTTGCTTCGATCGAGGGGAGCGAGATGGCCCTCCGCATACGTCTGGGCCAGGCTGAAGTACATCTTGTCGAGTTGGCGGGGAGCGATGCCGGTGCGAAACCAGTAGGCGTCCGCGGCGGCATTCCGCTTGGTGCCCTCGCCGTGGAGATAGTCCGGTGCGATCATCCTTCGGCGTCCGCCTCAATGCTTTCCGGGTGAGCCTTGGCGAACGGCCACAGGATTGGCTGCGGTCAGCAGGCGCACCACGAGTCCGTCCAGTTTGGGCACGTCGACGCTGAATACCACCCGCACCGGCCGCTCGCCGAGATTCGGCCCGGCGCCGACGGGCCAACTCAACGTCGCGCCGTAGTTTGCCGTGAATGCGGTATCCACGTCGACGAGCAGCGTCTTCTCGCGTGTGATCAGCGAGGGATCGAGCCAAACGGCCACGGCGGTTTCATCCCAGAGCGGGTAGACCTGCCCGAATCGGCCGAGATAGTGGTCGAAGGGCGCGGCTCCCTTCGCGACCTCTCCAAGGAGCTGCCGCGACATGAGGGTCGGGCTCGTGGCGTCGACCGGTACCTCGGTGATCTTCGGCCAGGGCTGATGCAGGGCGATCGAGGCGGCCTCAGGGTCGAACCGCATGTTGAATTCCTGCCGTGGATTGTTGTCGTATTCCTGTGCGAAGGGATTGTCGGCCGGCACCGGGTTGAAGCTGCCGCCCATGAACACCAGCTCCTTGGCGAGCGACGCAAACTCCGGATCCAGCTTGGCCGCCAGAGCGAGGTCGGTCAGCGAGCCTCCGGCGATGATGGTGATCTGGTGCGGATGCGCATGCACCATGCGCAACATGAAGGCGGCCGCGCTTTCCGTGGAAGCATGAATCGCCGGCTTGCCCTCGGGAAGCGGTGGCACCCAGTAGGGTGTCGTCGGATGAAGCGGTGTCCAGGAAACGGTGTTCTCCGATGGCCAGTGGCTCATGTACGCACCGTCGTAGAAGAGCTTGCCGTACAGATCCTCCCACGCCTGGGTCCGCCGCCGGCCATTGAGCAGCGGGAAGACCGCACCGGGGATCACCGGTATCGCGGTGCGGTGGGCGATTTCCAACAGCCTGAGGGTGTGGCTCACTTCCTCGTCCCGCCAGGCATCGCCGGTGACGACACAGATGCCGAGCAGGTCGATGTCCTTGTCCTGCAGCAGCATCAACATGGACTGCATGTCCGATCCGGCCGGTCCGGCCGCATCCTGATCGAAGATCACCATTGGCCGCGCGTTGGCCTCCGCTGCGTGCGTGGGCTGCGCCGCGCCAGCCGCGAGCTGAGCCATGAAGAGGGCGCCCGACAAAGCGAACGCCCGCAAGATGCGTGATTGCCCCAACGTCATGCCTTGCTCTCCGGAGGACGCCGTACGTTCAAAGGGTCCGGGCCAGAATGATCAGCCCCAATCCCGCGATGAAGCAGAGGAACATGGCTGCCAGCAGACCGGGTACGCCTTTGCGCGCACCCTGGAACTCCTTCCAGACGAATACACCCCACAGCGCGGCGACCATCGTCGCGCCCTGGCCCAGACCGTAGGAGATGGCATATCCCGCCCGGCCCGACGCGATGAGGTTGAGGGACATGCCGATGCCCCAGATCACACCGCCGAACACACCCGCCAGATGGGTATTGAACCGCCCCAGCCGGTAGTGTGAAAACGGCACGGGCGGACCCATGACCGGAAACCGCATCGCGATGGTGTTCCACAGGAAGTTGCTGAGAAATACTCCTACGGCAAACACGAAGACCGCCGCGTAGCTGCCCATCAGCCCGGCGACGGGGTGCGTGGGGTCGGCGTACATGGCCGCGGCCACGAACCGGTAGAACACGCCCATGAAGACCCCACAGGCGAGCGACAGGACGAGGCCTTTGGCGCTCATACGCACCGCGGAGGCCGCCTGCCGCCGGTAGGCGAGGGCATCCAGGACGATTGCGAGGGTCACCAGCGCCACACCGGCACCGAGCAGTGTCGGATTGCCGAGAGGAGTCGCGACGTAGTTGAGGATTACCCCCAGCACCAGCGCCAGCCCGATGCCCACCGGAAAGGCCACCGCCATCCCGGCGACCTCGATCGCGGCCACCAGCAGGATGTTGGCCAGGTTGAATACCGCGCCGCCGAAGAGCGCATGGCCGATGCTGGCGACGTCCGCCTGCAGAAGATCGGCAAAGAACGGGCGGCCGCCGTTGCTCATCGTGCCGAGCGTGGCTCCGAGGATGAATGTGATCAGCAGGACGCCCAGGGCATAGTCCCAGTAGAAAAGCTCGAAGCGCCACTGCGGGGCCGCAAGCTTGCGGGCATTGGCCCACGAGCCCCAGCAGAACATCGTGATCACGCAGAAGACGACAGCCAGAGAATAACTGTGCACGACGAACATTGCGGATTACCCCCCGATCATGTTGGCGAATGGACGCCCGTCACCGCCGCAGCTACCGAGCTCTGTCCGCGCGCCTGCGCACCAGCTCGGCTTCGAGCTCTGTGCGCTTCGCGAAGGATTTCTGCGTTCCCGTGCGCGTCGCCGATAACGCCGCATAGAGATTGGCCCGGCTGACGGCCTCCTCCTCCGACATTCCCTCGGTGAGGAAGACCGCCAGACTGCCGATGAAGGCATCGCCGGCTCCCGTGGTATCCACTGCGGAAACCGGGAACGGAGGGACGTGCACGCGCGCAGACGGCGATGCCAGCAGCGCGCCTTTGGCGCCGAGCGTGAGGATGACCCTGCGCATTCCGCGTTCCAGGAGAGCGTCGACGCAGGCATGGAGGTCGCCTTCCGATCGAACCTGCCGGCCGCTCATCACCTCGGCTTCCGTCTCGTTGACGATCAGAAAGTCCGCGAGGGCGAGCTGGGCCAGGTCTGCGGGCAGCGCCGGCGCCGGATTGACGATGCAGCGGACGTTGTGCGCCTTCGCCAAGCGGATCGTGTGATAGACGGTCTCCAGAGGGATCTCGAATTGCAGGAGCACCATCTCCGCGGCGGCCAGCTGCGGTGCCGCGGTGTCGACATCGGCGGGCGTCAACCGGTCGTTGGCGCCATTTGCGACGATGATGCGGTTTTCACCGTCTTTCGCGACCAGGATCAGGGCAGCGCCGGTGGATACGTCAGGGATCACGCGCACACCCGAGGTTCGCACACCCATTGCGTTGAAGTTTTTCACGGTCTCGGCACCGAACATGTCGCCGCCCACCGCGGCAACCATGTCCACGCGCGCGCCGCAAAGGGCCGCCGCCACCGCCTGGTTGGCGCCCTTGCCGCCAAAACCCATGTCAAACCCGGTGCCGAACACGGTTTCTCCGCCCCTGGGAACGACATCGCTCATGAATTGCAGGTCGGTGTTGCAGCTACCGACGACGGCTATGCGAGGTGTGTCAGCCACTTGGGCGTCTCCTGTGGACGGTTTCACGGCGATCAGATGTTCTTCACGGACCCACGCTCCACGAGCGCCACGTCGAAGACCGTCGCCCGGCTGGGAATCGTGGAGCCGGACATGCGCTCCTGCAGCAGCTGCACGGCGCGAGTGCCGATGGCCGCGAGCGGTTGCGCTATCGTCGTCAGGCGAGGGCTGACGATCCTGGCCCAGCTGATATCATCGAACCCTGTGACCGACACATCGTTGGGAACGCTGACGTTGTGCTCGGCGAGGAAATGGATGGCATTGATGGCGATCAGGTCGTTGCCCGCAACGATGAGTGTGGCTCGCTGGCGGCGCAGCAGAGTGTCCTTGGCTTCGCGGCTCAGGATGCCGTCGAATCCAACTCGGACCTCCCAGGCGATCTCGAGTCGCTTGGGAAAGGCGTGGACGAAACCGTTGCGCCGCTGCTGGGCGCTTTCCAGATCGCTCGGCCCGGACAACAGCCCCACGCGGGTATGCCCCTGGCCCAGCGCGTATTTAGCGAGCAACTGGCCGCCCATCAGATAGTTGGAATGCACGGCCGCGAATCCCGGCCTGGGACGGTCGATCAGCACGACAGGCCGATCGAGCGTTCGCAGGGGCGCCGGCAGCTGCGGTCCGACCGGGCACCAGATGACGCCATCGACTCCGTGCTGCGAGAGCAAAGTCAGCCCGTCGCTCTCGCCCTCGGCGCCGCCCTGGCTGTCGATGAGGCAGACCAGCAGGCCGAGAGTCCGCGCGGTATTCTCCACGGCTTGCGCGAGTTGCGGGAAGAACGGGTTGGTGAGGTCCGGCAGGACCAGACCGATCGCGCGCGTACGGCCTTTGCGCATCGCCTGCGCGGCGCGATGCGGCCGATAGCCGAGCTGCTTGGCCGCGCGCAGGACCTTTTGCCGCACCGTCGCACCGACGTTCGGCTTGTCGTTGAGCACGTTTGAAACGGTAGCGACCGAGACGCCGACTTTCGCGGCAAGATCTTTTATGGTTGCCATTCGGCCGGCTCTTTGCCGCCCCCGCTCTTATAGGAGTCGACGGGGAGTATACACGCCGCTCCCGTGAAGAAAAACGTTTAACCGGGCCGGCCTGCTAGAGGAACGGGATTCCCGCGTCGAGAGAGCGCAGGCCCAGGCGCGCCGCGAGGCTCTGTCCGATATCGGCGAAGCCGGAGCGCCGGCCGATCGGTCCCGGAGTGACTGACTCGCCGAAGGCGAGCACCGGCACGTATTCCCGCGTGTGATCGCTGCCTGGGAAGGTAGGATCGCATCCATGATCGGCTGTAATGATCCCGACATCTCCGGGGCGCATGGTGGCGCGCAGCGGCGGCACGTAGCCGTCGAATTCCTCGAGCGCCTGGGCGTAGCCGCTCACGTCGCGCCGGTGGCCGAAATTCGTGTCGAAATCCACGCAATTGGCGAACAACAGGCTCCGGTCCGGCGCATCGCGCATCGCTTGCAGCAGCTGGTCCATCACGGCCTGGTTCCCGTGCGCCTTGATCGTCCGCGTCACCCCCCGATGGGCGAAGATGTCCGCGACCTTGCCGACGCAGATGACTTCACGGCCCGCCGCCTGCAGCACATCGAGCAGCGTCGGGCCGTGTGGGGGTGTCGCGAGATCGCGGCGGTTGCCGGTGCGGACGAAGCCGCGGGTCGCATCGCCCACGAAGGGCCGCGCAATGACGCGCGCGATGCGGAACGCGTCTACCAGCTCCCGGGCGACCTGGCACAGGGCGTATAGCCTCTCGAGTCCGAAGCGCTCCTCGTGAGCGGCGATCTGCAGGACGGAATCACCGGAGGTGTAGACGATCGGGTACAGGGTACGCAGGTGCTCGTCGCCGAGCTCCGCGACGATCTGCGTGCCGGAGGCATGCCGATTGCCGAGTATGCCGCCGATTCCACCGCGGCGGATCAGGGCGTCGGTCAGCTCTTGCGGAAAGCAGGGTTGTGTGTCCGGGAAGTAGCCCCAGTCGAACTCGACCGGCAACCCCATCATTTCCCAATGTCCGCTGGGTGTGTCCTTGCCGCGGCTGCGCTCGGCGGCGTAGCCGAACCGGCCGGTCCGCAGCGCCGGCTTTGCGACGGGCAACGCCGCACCGCGCGCCGCCTCGGCGGCATCGATCAAGCCAAGGGCCGTAAGATGCGGAATGTCCAGGAGTCCCGCGCGGCGCTCGTTGTCCGCGCGGCCGGCGGCGCACGCCTCGGCGATGTGTCCCAGGGTATCGGCGCCGCGGTCGCCGTATGCATCCGCGTCAGCGGCCGCCCCCACCCCCAACGAATCCAGCACGACGACGATCGCGCGTCTCATTCTGACTCCACTCGTCACTTCGACGAGGCGATCCAATAGTACCCATCGGGCAATCGGCCGCGCAATTGACTTCGCTCCCGGGCTTCGGTACGGTAATTTGACCATTTGGTCCAAATCAGAGCCTCACGGCAAAGTCCGCTCCAGCGGGTCCCGTATGAGTTCGATGGCTGGCTCAGACCCTACTATCACCTTTCCCCGCCTGGTGGCCGAGCGGCCGCAGACCGCGCTCGAGATGACACCGGCGGCTGTGAGCAACCCCGGCATCGAATTCGACGCGGGTTGGGTGGACCGCGTGCGGGTGAATCTATCGGCGGCCGAGCGCAGAGTGGACACGCTGCCCAAGCGCCGGACCGTCAAGAAGGTCTGGCAGGCTGCCTGGCTGCTCAAGGCCGTGACTCTCATGGATCTGACGACGCTGTCGGCGGACGACACGGCGGGCCGTGTATCCCGATTGTGCGCGAAGGCACGGGCTCCGGTGCGGGCTGATCTGTTGGAAGCCCTGGGATGGGATGGCCGCCCTCTGACGACTGCAGCGGTCTGCGTTTATCACGAGATGGTCCCGATTGCGCGCGCGGCACTGGCAGGCACCGGAATCGCCATTGCCGCCGTGTCGGCGGGATTCCCGGCGGGGCTTTCTCCTCTGGACCTGCGTCTGGAGGAGATCCGTCGTTCGGTGCAGGTGGGCGCGACGGAGATCGACATAGTGATCAGCCGCCGCCACGTGTTGACCTCCGATTGGCGGGCGCTCTATGAAGAGGTGCGCGCTTTCCGGGAGGCGTGCGGGCGTGCCCACATGAAGACGATCCTGGGCACCGGTCAGCTGGGCTCGATCGGCAAGATCGCGAAAGCCTCGCTGGTCGCGATGATGGCCGGATCGGACTTCATCAAGACTTCCACGGGGATGGAGCCGGTGAATGCGACGCTGCCGGTGAGTCTGGTGATGATGCGCATGATTCGCGAATTCGCCGATCGCACCGGATACCCCGTGGGATTCAAGCCGGCGGGAGGGATCTCCAGCGCGAAGTCGGCCCTGACGTATCTGATGTTGGTCAAGGAGGAGCTGGGCAACGCGTGGCTGGCGCCTGAACGGTTCCGCTTCGGCGCTTCCCGGCTGCTCGGTGACATCGAGCGGCAGCTCGAGCACTACGTGACCGGCCGCTACTCGGCGGCGCACCGCCACCCCATGGGTTAGCGATCGGGTTTGAATGGCATGAGCACCGCGCCTGAGATTTTCGACAGTCTGAGCTACGGTCCCGCTCCGGAAGAGGCGGGGGCGGTGCGGGCATGGCTTGCGGCGCACGACGAGGGCTTTCCGCTCTTCATCGGCGGCGAGTGGCGGCCCTCGCGGCAACAGAGTCCGCCCGTCCCTTGTCTCAACCCCGCGAGCGGTGAGCGCCTCGCGAGCCTGACGCAAAGCTGCGCTCAGGATGTCGACGATGCCGTGCAAAGCGCTCTGGCCGCCTTCCCCGCTTGGTCGCGCTCGGGCGCGGCGCGCGCGCGCGTGCTCTACGCACTGGGACGGCTCATCCAGAAGCACAGCCGCTTCTTCGCGGTGCTGGAGTCACTCGACAACGGCAAGCCGATCCGCGAGACGCGTGACCTCGATATTCCGCTTGCCGCGCGACACTTCACCTATCACGCCGGCTGGGCGCAGATCATCGGGCGGGAGCTGCCCGATCATGAGCCGCTGGGGGTGGTCGGGCAGATCATTCCCTGGAATTTTCCGCTACTGATGCTGGCGTGGAAGATTGCGCCTGCGCTGGCGGCGGGAAACTGTGTTGTGCTCAAGCCCGCCGAGGACACCAGCCTGACCGCGCTCTTCTTTGCCGGCTTGTGCGCCGATGCGGGCGTGCCGCCGGGTGTCGTCAACATCCTGACCGGCGACGGCCGGGTCGGGGAGCTGATCGTCGCACACCCCGCCATCGCGAAGATTGCCTTCACCGGCTCCACCGAGGTCGGTAGGATCATCCGCCGCAGCACGGCCGGCACCGGCAAGTCGCTGACGCTCGAGCTGGGTGGTAAATCGCCGTTCGTCGTCCTGGAGGACGCCGATCTCGACGCTGCCGTCGAGGGCCTGATCGATGCGATCTGGTTCAACCAGGGACAGGTGTGCTGCGCGGGATCGCGGCTCATCGTCGAGGAAAGCGTACTCGACGCCCTGGTACGGAAGATCAAGACCCGGCTCAGCCACATCCGCGTCGGTGATCCCCTGGACAAGGCCATCGACATGGGCGCGCTGATCTCACCGAGCCACCGGCAGCGGGTGCAGGGCTTCGTCGCGCAGGCGCAGGCCCAAGGGGCAACCGTGTGGCAGCCGGAGATCCCGTTGCCGCAGCAGGGTGCCTTCTTCCCGCCGACGCTGCTGACGGATGTCTCCCCCGCAAACATTGTGTGGCGCGAGGAAATCTTCGGTCCGGTGCTGGCCGCGACCAGCTTCCGCACGCTCGAGGAAGCGATCGAGCTCGCGAACAACACCCGCTACGGCCTGGCAGCGACGCTTTACACGGAGAATATCAATCGGGCACTCGAGCTGGCCGTCAAGCTCAAAGCCGGCGTGGTGTGGATCAACACGACCAACCAGCTGGATGCGGCGTGCGGGTTCGGCGGTATTCGCGAGAGCGGCTTCGGGCGCGAGGGCGGGTTCGAGGGCATGCTGGATTACTTGCGCGAGCGCGACGCGTGGCAGGAAGCCCCTGAGGTCGAAGTCGGGGCCCCGACGCCGGTACTCGTCGAGCCGCAACCCGAATTCATCGACCGGACATACAAGCACTACATCGGCGGCAGGCAATGCCGTCCCGACGGTGGCCGCTCCTATCCCGTCACCGACTCCCGGGGCCGCCTCCTGGCTTGGGCCGCAAGCGGCAACCGCAAGGATATCCGCGATGCGGTCGAGGCGGCCTTCCTGGCGGCCAAGTGGGGCGCGGCCACCGCTCACCTGCGCAGTCAGATCCTGTTCTACATTGCGGAAAACCTGGCGCTGCGGCGCGATGAGCTGGCGGCCCGTCTGGGGCGTCTCACCGGCCGGAAGTCCGCGCGCTCTCGGGCCGAAGTCGCCATGGCTATCGAGCGTCTCTTTGCCTACGGCGGCTGGGCTGACAAATACGACGGCCTGGTGCACACACCGCCGGTGAGGAACATCGCGCTCGCGGTGCCCGAGCCCATAGGGGTGGTGGGCGTGATCTGCCCGGATGAGGACCCGCTCCTCAGTTTCGTTTCCCTGCTCGCGCCGGTCATCGCCATGGGAAATCGGTGTGTGATCGTCCCCTCCGAGCGGTTGCCGTTGCCGGCATTGGATCTGTGTCAGGTGCTCGAGACGTCGGATGTACCGGCGGGCGTAGTGAATATCGTGACCGGCGAGCGGGATGCGCTCGCGGAAACGCTAGCCCGGCACGAGCAGGTGGATTGCCTGTGGTACTTCGGCTCGAAGGGCGGCAGTGCGCGCGTGGAGGAATGGTCCGCCGCGTCGGTGAAACGCACCTGGGTGAACCACGGCCGCCGCCGCGATTGGCTGTCGGCGCAACACGGCGAGGGCCGCACGTTCCTGCGGCAGGCCACCCAGATCAAGAACATCTGGCTGCCGTATGGCGATTCTCCATAAGCGGATCACCCCGCGCGCCGCAGCCGGCCCGCACTTGACCAAACGGTCAAGTCACGCAGGTCCGGCCTGTCATCGCGCTGAAACACTTCCCGGCTAAATTGCGCGCTTCCCGGCGATTGACAGGCATCCGCGATGAGGTATATCGTTTAACGAATCACATAAAACGTTTCAGCTCAGGACTCCTCGATTGCGCTCCGTTGGATCGGGAACATGACCCGGGGGCGGTGTCGGGGAGGTAATCCACGGGGGGTCGCTTCGTGTCAAATCACAGCCAACCGGCCGTGCGCAGCAAGCACGGCATGCCCGTCTGTTGACTGACACCGCAAGAGTCCGCGTTCGATCGTCATTGCCTCGGCCGGACTTCGTCATGCGGCGGCAACCCCAAGTCAGCAAGTCATACAAGGGGAATAACTGATGAAATTCGGCGCATTTCGCAACGGCGGCGTGCCCGCATCAGGGGCGTCGGCAAACTCGCGCAGCAATCGCAATCAGCCCGAGCGGTTCAACAGCCTGATGGTCTCCTGCTTCGTCCGCGGTGTCCTGATGGGCGCTTTGCCGGCTGTGGCGGTGGCGCAGAGCGCGGCCACGAGTCCGGACCCGGGCGCGGCACAACAAGGTGCCGGCGACCAGACGCAGGCTTCCGGGCCTGGCACGGTGCCCAATCCTTCGAGCACTTCGAACACCACCACGGTCAACCAGACGCAACGCGGCAAGGAGCAGTTGAACGAAGTCGTGGTGCTGGCCAACCGCCTCAGCCTCGGAGGCGGCCTCATGTCCGTGCAGGTCGCGCCGAAGGCGGTATCGACGATCTCACGCAATGCCATCCTGCAGGCGGCGCCGGGCGCGACCTACGCGCAGATGATCGAGAGCATTCCCGGCGTCCTCGCGATCACCGACGACGTGACAGGACTCAACGATGCCAACTACTCGATCCGGGGCTTCACGAACGACGAGGTCGGCGTAACCGTCAACGGCGCACCGATCAACGACAGCGGCAACTATCGCGTCTATCCGACGGAATACGGCGATACGGAGAACATGGGCGACATCACCGTACTGCAGGGCTATCCCGATGTGGACCAGCCGGTCGCTGGGGCAGCCGGCGGCACCATCGCGTGGGCCACGGTCGATCCGTCGCACAAGCCGCAGATCGACTTGAGCTTGTCGGGCGGCAGCCACGACTATCAGCGCGAGTTCGTCCGCCTGCAGACGGGTGACATCGGTCCGGTGCGCTCGTGGGTCTCGTTCTCGCACAATCAGGTCAATCTGTGGCGCGGCCCCGGGAACGCCAACGTTCAAAAGGTCGATGGCAAATCGGTCTGGACGATCAACGACGGCAACTCCATCTCGGCCTCGGTGCAGTACAACCACGAGATGAAGTACGCCTACAACGGCCTGTCCAAGGCGCAGGCCAATGCCAACTATTTCCAGAATTACAACACGACGTATTCACCCTCGGACACTTTCTACTGGAAGCTGCACACGAATCCCTTCGACAGCTATCTGGTCAGCATGGACGGGGAGTTCCGCCTCTCCTATACGACGCACCTGTCGGTCGTGCCGTACTTCCAGTACGGTGGCGGCGGCGGGGGTGGCGGCACGGCATTCACAGAGAGCGTATCGGCCGCCAATTACGGCAAGTATGGCTACACCAACCAGGACATCAACAACAGCGGTACCATCAGCGGCTCGGTGGCGGCCTACGATCTTTCGACGACGTTCACCTGGCGCCCGGGCATCATCGCCAAGGTGATCCAGCAGCTCGGCCGTGACGACAGCCTGGAAGTCGGTTTCTGGCTCGACCAGCCGCGCCAGGAGCAGTGGGAGACCTTCACTGGCACGAACCAGGGCGCGCCTGTCGATATCTGGCAGAGCAATCCCGCCAATCTGATCCGCTACTCTCCCAACGGCAGTCCGCAGTACCTCTACAACGAGTACACGGAGAGCTCACTGCGCAGAGGATTCATCCAGAACACCTGGACGCCCACGGACAAGTTGACCGTGGACACGGGTATCGCCTATACGTCGGAGCTGCGCAAGGGCTGGGATTACGAATACTACGGCGCGTTCGTCGGTCCGAGCTACAAGCAACAGTACGGCGGCACCGGCCGGGATACCTATTCGAAGGCGACCCCGACCGTGGGCTTCAAGTATCAGCTCAACGACCAGAACCAGCTGTATGCGGGCTATGGCCGCACGTTCCGGGCGCCGATCAACGGCGCCGTTCTGCAGAATGCTGCGGTGCTGGCCTACTACCAGGCCAATCCCGGGGAGGTGGGCTTCAGCCACATCACGGCGGCGCAGCTCGCGGCCATCGCGAACAACAATCCCGAGGTGGCGGACACCGTCGATGTGGGCTGGCGCTACTATGGGCCCCGTCTCTCCGCCAGCATCGATGCCTACGGCTCGAATCTCAAGAACAAGCAGGTCTCCGGCTTCGACGAGGCGTCCAGCGCGACGGTGTACCTCTCGGTCCCTGAGCTGCATCAGCGTGGGGTGAACGGGGAGGTCAGCTTCAAGGTCTACGACGACCTGGTGGTGTACGGCTCGTACGCCTACACGAAGTCGACCTTCGCAGCGGACCTGGACACGATCGGCGACGGTTTCTATCCCGTCAACGGCAAGTCGTTCCTCGATACGCCGAAGAACACCGCCTACGTTCGCCTGGACTACAGCCACGGGCCGCTCTGGGCGAGCGTCGATGCGAAATATCGCAGCGCGTTCTGGGCGGATTGGATGAATACGGAGTCCGCCGGTGGGTTCACCACGCTGGACTTCAACGCCGGCTGGCGCTTCTCCGACTTCGCGTCGTGGCTGACCAAACCGGAGATCAAGCTCAACGTCTTCAACCTGACGGACAAGCATGCCCTGACCTACGACAGCACCACGACACTGCTGGCCGCCAAGGGCCCCTTGGATCCGCATACCGGCGCGGCCCTGTATGCCGGTGGCGCGTACTACAATCTGCTCGAGCCGCGTACTTTCATGATCACCCTGAAGGTGTCGCTCTTCTGATCATCGGGCCAACAGCGTGGAAACGAGGCGGCGTCCTTTCGGGGCGCCGCCGATCGTCGCGCCCGCTCGGCATGATCTTCAAGAATCTCATTCGCCGGAAGCGCGATGGGCTCGAGCTCACGCCCGAGGAGATCGAGTTCTTCGTGCGGGGCCTCCGGGATTCCTCGCTGCCGGCCGAGCAGGTCGCCGCATTTGCCATGGCGGTCTTCTATCGGTCACTGAGCTTCGGCGAGACCGGGGCACTGACCGTCGCGATGGCGAGCTCCGGCGTGCGGCTGCGCTGGGATGAGCTGCGCGACCGCGGGCCGATCATCGACAAGCACTCCACCGGCGGGGTGGGCGACAAGGTGAGCTTCCTGCTCGCCCCGATCGCGGCAGCGTGTGGCTGCTTCGTTCCCATGATCTCCGGACGGGGCCTCGGGCACACCGGCGGTACCCTCGACAAGCTCGATGCGGTTCCCGGTTACCGGTCGCTGCCGACCGTCGAGGAATTCCGCCGTGTGGTGAGCTCGGCGGGCTGTGCGATCATCGGGCAGACGAACGACTTGGCGCCGGCGGATCGGCGGCTCTATGCCATCCGCGATGTCACCGCGACGGTGGAATCGATCCCCCTCATCACCGCTTCGATCCTGTCGAAGAAGATTGCGGCAGGCCTGGATGCGCTGGTGATGGACATCAAGACGGGTTCCGGAGCATTCATGGAGACGCTGGAGGAGGCACGGGAGCTCGCGCGCAGCATCATCGGCGTGGCAGGCACGACCGGCATGAAGGCTCACGCCCTCATTACCGATATGTCGCAGACGCTCGGTTCCACGGTCGGTAATGCGCTCGAGATTGCAGAAGCGGTGGAGTTTCTGACTGGAGGAGCACGCGAGCCGCGCCTGGAAGAAGTGACGCTCTCGCTGGTGGCCGAAATGCTCGTCATGGGAAAGCTGGCCGACGATCACACGCAGGCGCGCGCGCGGGCCGAAGCCGCGGTCCGCTCCGGAGAAGCGGCCCAGCGGTTCGAGCGGATGGTCGCGGAGCTCGGGGGGCCACGCGACCTGTTGACGCGCGCGACCCGATATCTGCCGCTCGCTCCGATCATCGAGCCGGTCTTCCCGCGCACCGAGGGCTATGTCGCCAGTGTCGATGCCAGGGCGGTCGGGAACCTGCTGGTCGCGTTGGGCGGCGGGCGTTGCGTCGCGGGTGAGGCTCTCGACCTGGCCGTCGGCCTGAGCGAAGTGTCCGGGATCGGCATGCGCGTAGGCAAGGGTCGGCCCTTGGCCGTGGTGCACGCGCGATCACCGGAGCAGGTGAGCCAGGCCGCCGAAGCCCTGCGAGCGGCGACGGTTCTTGCGGAGCGTCCGGTGTCACCACCGCCCATAGTCCACGAGATAGCGGTCGACGCCTGAGCCGGCCGATGCTTCCCGACCGGCGCGATGCCATGATGCGGGGGATATGACGACAAAAGAAGAAGTGGCAGCGGACCTGTGGAACCGGGATCTTGCCCCCACGCCTCCAGAGCGGCGCACGTGGCGCTGGTACCACTACGCGGCGCTGTGGCTCGGGATGGTGATGTGCGTTCCGGCCTACACGCTTGCGTCCAGTCTGGTTGGCGCGGGCATGTCGGCGGGCCAGGCCATCATGACCGTGACACTTGGAAACCTGATCGTCCTCGTTCCGATGCTGCTCATCGGGCATGCCGGCGCGAAATACGGCATTCCATACGCTGTGTTGGCGCGTTGCTCGTTCGGCACCCTTGGGGGCCGTTTCCCGGCGGTATTGCGTGCGCTGGTGGCCTGCGGCTGGTACGGCATCCAGAGCTGGTTCGGGGGAATGATGATCTACGCGCTCGTCGGCGTGCTCGTCGGTCATCCGCTCGAGGGCGCGCAAATCCCGGCGCTCGGAATCAATCTGGGGCAGGCGGTGTGTTTCCTCGTCTTCTGGCTACTGCAGTTCTATTTCATCGTGCACGGCATCGAGTCGATCCGCCGCCTCGAGACCTATACCGCGCTGATCAAGGTCGTGATCTGCGTCATGCTGCTCTTCTGGGCCTACGACAAGGCGGGCGGCTTCGGCCCGATAGTGCACAGCCCCTCCCAGTTCGGCCCGGGGGGAGCCCACAGCGGACAGTTCTATTCGGTCTTCTGGCCATCACTCACCGCCATGGTCGGCTTCTGGTCGACCCTGGCGCTGAACATCCCGGACTTCACCCGTTTCGCGAGATCGCAGCGAGACCAGATCGTCGGCCAGGCGGTCGGTCTGCCCGCGCCGATGGGTCTTCTCGCGGCGCTGGCCGTGTTCGTCACCTCGGCAACGGTAGTGATCTACGGCAATGCCATCTGGGACCCGGTGACGCTCGCCGGTCGCATGACGGGCGCCGCCGTGCTGCTGGCACTGCTGGTGCTCCTCGTCGA
>Ga0134126_10002733_pt1 | contig 22170 bp, 15 predicted proteins | sample KB31752_FD_96881 | JGI IMG/M metagenome (GOLD analysis project Ga0134126, IMG submission 96881) | Terrestrial soil microbial communities with excess Nitrogen fertilizer from Kellogg Biological Station, Michigan, USA - KB3-175-2 | ecosystem: Environmental > Terrestrial > Soil > Unclassified ... | reverse complement strand
TGCGTCCCAGGCGGGAGGAGCTTGAGCGCCTCCGCCTTCGGGAGCAGTGCCGCCCGCTGCTGTACTTCATTCAGCTTGGCCACGCAGTCGGCGCAGCGGGTGTTCTGGAACTTGGCCAGTCGCTGCGGCCGGTACTTGTCCCTCTCGTAGTGCTGGAACTCCTGTTTGTGTCCGCAGGCCCGGGTTACCATAGGCCGGGCCACGATCTTGCCTGAAGGCTCAGTCATCTCCTCTGCTCTCCCGTGTCGGGCAACTTGTCGTCGGTCATCGGATAATCGCCGCTACTGGGCGGGAGATGTTTCAGCGGCTTCCTTGGACATTTTAGCGAACGAAGGTGCACGGTCAGCCCCTGCCATTCGTGGTTCGCGGCTCCCTCGCGATGCGATCCTGGTGCCGTGTCTGGCCCTGCTCGTCTGCCGGATTCACACCCACTTCCGATCGGCGCCGGATTCGTGCGGTGACCGGCTCCTCTGCCGAGGAACGGCGGGTTCCGGCCCGCTGGGGCACTGCCTCGATGGTGTTCGCTGCCCTGAGCGACTTGTTTTGTTCGGCGAGTTCGGCAACCGATGGTCCGACTTCCTCGGCCTGGGGCGGACTATGTTCGACCACGGCGATTGACCATCGATGGTTAGCCACTCTCTGGCTTGTGAGTGAAGATCCTCAAAGGGTCCGTGCGAGAGGCTTCCGATCTGCGGGTTTGCGTGGTAGTTTAATTGAGGATGCTCGCCTGCTTTTCGCGGAAAGTACACGCTATGAGACAGGATGGAAAAATGAGATGGAGCCGAGCCACGCTCCTCCTGGCCATGAGTTGCTTCGGGATAGTCACGCCGGCGTTGCCGTGCCGTGCAGAAGAGCCGAAGAAGATCGACTTCGCGCACGACATCGTGCCCATTCTCAAGACCCGCTGTGCTGAATGCCACACCAACGGCAAACACAAGGGATCGCTCTCGATGGACACGCGAGGAACGCTGCTCCGCGCCAAAGTGGTCGTACCGGGCAAGTCCGGCGCGAGCGAACTGCTGAAGCGCATCCAGTCCCGCGATCCCGATGAGCGCATGCCGCCGAAGGGGGAGCGACTTTCGGAGCGGCAGGTTGCCCAGATGCGCGCGTGGATCGATCAGGGGTTGTCCTGGGAGGAAGGATTCACTTTCGCGGCTGGCAGTTATGTGCCGCCGCTGAAACCTCGGCGTCCGCCTCTCCCTCCGATCCGCGAAGGTCGCGACCATCCGATCGATCGCATCCTCGACGCCTACTACGCCGATCGCCAGCAAACCGTGCCTGCGCCGTTGGACGACATTACCTTCGCTCGCCGGCTCTACCTCGATGTGATCGGCCAGTTGCCCGCCCCCGAGGAACTGGCCGCCTTCCTCAAGGACACCGCCTCCGACAAGCGCGCGCGGTTGATCCGCCGATTGCTCGACGACCGTCGCGCCTTCGCCGAACACTGGCTGACCTTCTGGAACGACCTCCTGCGCAACGACTACCAGGGAACCGGCTACATCGACGGCGGGCGCAAGCAGATCACGGGCTGGCTCTATCGGTCGCTGCTGGACAACAAGCCTTACGACCAGTTCGTTCGTGAACTTATCAGTCCAACGCCGGAGTCGGAGGGGTTCATCAAGGGCATCAAGTGGCGAGGGCGGGTCAACGCCAGCCAGGTGCCGGCGTTGCAATTTTCGCAAAACGTCTCGCAGGTGTTCTTCGGCATCAACATGAAGTGTGCCTCGTGTCACGACAGTTTCATCGACACCTGGAAGCTCGACGACGCCTACAGTCTGGCGGCCGTCATCGCCGATCAACCGCTGGAGATCCACCGCTGCGATAAGCCGCTTGGTCGCAAGGCCAATCCGCGTTTCCTGTGGCCGGAACTGGGCGGCATCGACGCGACCCAACCCCGCGCTAAACGATTGGAACAACTGGCCCGCCTCGTCACGCACCCCGCCAACGGCCGCTTGCAGCGGACCATCGCCAACCGCATCTGGCAGCGCCTTTTCGGCCGCGGCATCGTTCACCCCGTGGACGTGATGGCCAATAAACCGTGGAGCGAGGACCTGCTCGACTACCTCGGTGCCTACCTGGGCGATCATGGCTACGACCTCAAGCAGCTCATCGAACACATCGTCCGCTCGCGTGCGTATCAGTCTCGCGCCGTCGTGCAGAAGGAGGAGATGCCGGCCGAGAATTACGTCTTTCGCGGCCCGGAGCTGAAACGCCTCACGGCCGAGCAGTACCTGGATGCAGTATGGCAGATCACACGCACCGCGCCGGCGAAGGCCGCCGCGCCGATCACGCCGCCACCCTTTCCTTCATCGACCCCCGTAGATCGCCAGTACGTCCGCGCCGCCCTCGTCAACGCGGACGCACTCATGCGCTCCCTTGGCCGGCCCAACCGCGAACAGGTAGTCACGACACGGCCCGATCAACTCACCACGTTGCAGGCGCTGGATTTATCCAACGGACGAATCCTGTCCGAGACGCTGACACGCGGCGCGGTAAACCTGCTCAAGGACAATCCGAAGGCAACAGGCGAACAGTTGATCGAGCGGATCTATCAGCGGGCGCTGTGCCGCCGTCCCAACGCCGCGGAACTGGCGACGGCACGCGAGATCCTGGGAGCATCGGTGACGCCGGAATCGCTGGCGGATTTGCTTTGGGTGGTATTCATGCTGCCGGAATTCCAGATGATTCGATAAAAGAGCGAGAGTTCGACGGCATGGAGGCCGGCAAACGCATCGCCGCCACGATACCTGCATAAGGATCAACAAGAATACGGACTGGCGGCGCATGATTGGCTTGGTTGAGTGAGTGCCTGAAGGCCGCTGTGGAGGTTTCGTTATGGATCGTCTCCTGACCGACGAGAAGGTTGATCGTCGCGATTTCTTGCGCGGCATGAGTGCGGCCGCACTCGCCACCCTCGCTTCCGGTGAACCACGGCCCGTTGCGGCGGACGAGAAAATCGCCCACCCGAAGGCCAGCGCTGATACCTGTATCCTCCTGTGGATGGGCGGCGGCATGGCGGCACCGGAGACGTTCGATCCCAAGCGCTATACGCCCTTCGAGGTCGGCGTCCCGGCGGAAAAGATCCTTTGCACCTTCCCGGCCATTGATACGGTCGTGGACAACATCAAGATTTCGCAGGGGCTGGAGAACGTCGCCAAGGTCATGGATCGGGCCACGCTGATCCGCTCGCACGTGGTCGCCGACCTCGGCAATATCCTGCACTCGCGGCACCAGTATCACTGGCACACCGGCTACGTGCCGCCGCAGACCGTTGCCGTGCCGCACCTGGGTTCCTGGGTTGCCAGGGTGCGCGGGCCGAACAATCCCGCTATCCCGGCCTTTATCAACATCGGTCAACGGCTGGAGGGCGTCGGTGAATCGGAGGAACTGAAGGCGTTCACGACGGCTGGCTTTTTCGGCAGCGAGTATGGCCCCTTCAATCTGCCCTTCCCCACCGATGCGGTCGCCGCTGTCCGCCCCCCGAAGGGGATGACGCGCGAGCGCTTCGAGAGTCGAATGAAGCGCTACCGCGAGTTGGTCAAGAGCAGCCCACTGGGCGAAATGGCGGGCGAGTATCACCGAGAGTCGATGCTGCGTGCCGTCGAGAATGCCCACCGTTTGCTCAGCTCAAAGGAGCGCGATGCCTTCGACCTTACCAGGGAGCCGAAAGAGAACTTCAAACGCTACAACACCGGACGCTTCGGGCAGGGCTGCCTGCTGGCCCGCCGGCTGGCCGAGGCGGGGGCGCGTTTCATCGAGGTGACAACCGAGTACGTGCCTTTTCTGCACTGGGACACCCACGAGAACGGTCACGAGACGTACAAACGGATGAAGCAGGAGATCGACCGCCCGATCGCGCAGCTCATCCGCGATCTGGAGGAACGCGGCCTGCTCGACCGTACCCTGGTCGTCCTGGCCAGCGAGTTCAGCCGCGACATGATGATCGAGGGCGTGCCCGGCAGCACAGCCCGGGATCAGTCGCGGGCCAAGGCCGATCGCATGGAGAAGATGATCCACTACGGCCTGCACCGGCACTTCACCGGCTCCGGCTCCGTACTCCTGTTCGGCGGCGGCATGAAAAAGGGCTTCCTTTACGGCGAGACGGCGAAGGAACGGCCGCTGTTGACGGTCAAAAAACCCATCACCATTCCTGATTTGCACGCGACGATTCTCACGGCGTTGGGCATCTCGCCGCGAACGGCATTCGATGTCGAGAAACGCCCGTTCTACGTCACGCAGGACGGCAAGGGCCGGCCGGTGAAGGAATTGTTTCGCCGCGACGCGTAGCGGATGAAAGCGGAGAAAGAACGGAAATGCGTGGGATTTCGGCCGCGAAGTGAAAGCTCATGGGGTGGACGCCGTTACAAAAATCCTCAAAAACGCTGGGGCAGGTACACAGAGGCGGGCAAAGCGGGACAAGTCCCTCGGCTCGCGGACCCGCTCGCGCGGGAGGCGGCGAGAGGGACGAACCCTCTAACCGCGTTCCGCCGCTACGCAGAGCCGGAATCGCCTACTTATCTTTCTTCGGGGCGTACCCCTTCCACACCCACTCGATGGCGTGCGGGAGGAACTGCGCCTGGGCGTTGCCGACGCTGTGGCCGGCTCCGCGACAGAACAGGTACTGATACTCGTAGCCCTTGTCCTTCAGCACCTTGGCCATGCGGTGGTTGGCTTCCACCCAGTCGTGCATGCCGTCCCGCATCACGTTAGGGTTGAGCAAATCTTTGTCGCCGACGGAGATGAAAATGCGGATCGGCTTCTTCGGCTGCTTGGGGATCAGCGTCTCGTGGAAGCCCCAGGCACCGTCGGGATACTTGGGGTCGAACGGCCACGCCTGGTTCACGAACGTGCCCGACGTGGTCAGGACGCGGTGGTAGAGGTCGTTGCGGAACCAGGCCATGATGAGCGCCGCCGAGCCGCCGGAGCTGTTCCCCATCGCCGCCCGACCGTCGGGATCCTTGGTCAACTTCACCTTGCAGTGCTTCTCTACGCGCGGCAGCACTTCGGTTTCGATGTACTCGGCGTAGTCGCCGTTCATGTTGTCGTATTCTTTGCCGCGCTCGTGCCCCTGGGCGTCGCCCCCGCCGTTGGCGATGGAGATTACGACGATGGGGGGAATACGCTTCTGGGCGATCAGGTTGTCGAGGATGGTCTTCATGCCCAGCCCGGGGCCGTCATGGACCACCATGAACGGCACCTCGGTGCCTTCCTTGTATTGAGCGGGAATGTACACCCCGACCTTGCGCTTGTAGTCGATGGGGTGCGTCTCGACGATCAGCGTCTTCGGGTTCTTCGGATCGACCTTCCCGAATGCCTTGCGGGCGATGCCGGGGTTGAAGAGCTTGGTCTCCTTCGAGTCGATTACGAACTGCTCCACCTTCCCCTCGGGAACGCCTTCGACCTTCTTGCGTTCCGGCGCGGGCACGTATTTCGGCCCGATGACGAAATTGTCGTAGGCGTCGAGCGGGGGGGTCTCGCCCCCTTTCAGCACCTTGAACGGCGGGGCACCCTTGTCGTCGTACTTGCGCACCGGTTGTGCTGTCGCCGAGCTGGAGCAGGCGAGAGCGGTGATCAAAACGGCCATCCGCAGCTTGAACATGAAATCCCTCGTCGTTTCTTTCGTTTGGCGAGTGTTCTGACGGTACTCGATGAGCGCCGTGGCATTCTACTTCACCCCCGACAGAAACGCCACCGGGAACGAGAACCCGAGTCCCCGTCGCGCGTGGTCGCGATCCCGATCCGATCCTCACCGACGTCCGTCTCGACTAGCTCCCGGAACCCTTCAGCCCCGCCCGGCTCCCGAAACGACCGCGAACGAGGCGCGATCACGAGCCGGGGCTGCGGTGAACCGCAGCATGTCCCCAAGATGCGGCTGTTGCTGGATGGCAGGACAGCTGCCGCGCCTGCGAGGTCAACCGACGTGGGAACCGTCAAGCTGGTAGTCCAGCGTTCGGGCTCCACGCTACAGCTTGACGACGAATTGCTGCTGCTTGCCAAGTGTCCGTCGGCCGGTTATGCTTATGAGGAAGAATCCAGCCAGCGCCCTGACCAAGCCCTCCTGCCTGCAAACTGTTACCAGATGTTTCCTGATGTAGTTAGCCTTAATCCCTCCGCTCTTATGTCCTGGGGCAATGCTGATGTCCTCCAGACTCTCTCGCCACTTGCTGCCTTGTTCCTTCGTCTTGCTCGTTCTCGCGTGTTCCAACAGCCGCGGTGAGGACTCCTTCCGGGATAAGGTCGAACCGTTCCTGCAAACGTACTGTTTCAAATGCCATAACGAGAAGAGGGCAGAAGGACTTCTCGACCTCACTCGCTACAAGTCGAGCATGATGATTGCCAAGGACTATCGGCAGTGGGAACACGTCGTCACGTTCCTGAAGGAGGAGAGGATGCCTCCGAAGGCGGCCAAGAAGCAACCGGCACCGGACGCGCGGGCTGAGTTCCTGGCCTCCCTGGACAGGCTCTTTCTGGTCGAAGCCCGCAAGCTGGCGAATGATCCGGGTACGGCGTCGCCGCGCCGGCTCAGCAACGCCGAGTACAACTACACGATTCGAGACCTGACCGGCTTCGACATCCGCCCGGCTGATTCGTTTCCGGTCGATCCGGCGGGCGGCGAGGGCTTCAACAACACGAGCGAAGCCCTGGTGATGTCGCCGAACCTTTTCAAGAAGTATTACGCCGCGGCACAGTTTGTTGCCGATCACGTTTTGCCGACAACCACCGGCTTTGAGTTCGCGCCCCATCGTGTGGTCACCTTCAGCGACCGTCAAAAGTTCTATGAAAAGGCGATCCTGCATTTCTACGAGCAGCACAAGGTCGATTATGCGGCCTACCTTGTCGCGAGCTGGTCGTACCGCCATCGCCCCATGTCTCGGCGCAGTGTGACCATCGAGACCTGGGCGATGGAGAACAAGCTGAGTCCGAAATATCTTCGGTCGTTATGGGACGTTCTACAGGAGGATGCTTCCAGCAATGTCTTCTTCATTCAGTGGCTCCGTCAGCGCTGGAAGGCACTCCCTGCGCCGACCGAGCCGGCGAAGATGCCAGCCGAGACACGGCGACTGATTCAGACCCTTGCCGGGGAAATTCATGGCCTCAGCCAGAGTTTGTGTGTTCCCGAAACGCCTGCGATCATCTCCAACGCGGGCAACGCCCCCATCCCGCACATTGATCGCCGCAAGAAAACCGCGGCTGGCCGGGACAGGTTTAATCAGGCGCTGGTTGACAAACCGAGCCAGAGGATACACTGGGAGCGCAGAGGCAACACGGACAAGCTGATTCTCTCTGTCGCCGGATTGGGGTCGGAGGCGGAAAGCGGTTACGTTGTCCTGAACCAACCGAATTTCAGCTCGTCCTCACCGAACGGCTACAATCCAAAGAACGGCAAAAAGAACCTATCGCTACGTGAGTTCCTGACCATCTACTCGCCGGACGAGTTGAAGCGGCTGAGCTTCGGCGAGGGACCGGACGGAAAAAAGCTGGATGCCGACAGTTTCGCACTAAAGGTTCCCTCGGTGCTGGAGATCGCACTGCCGGCGGACGCCATGAAGGACCGGCGCACGCCTCACTTCTATGCCGAGGCGAGTCTGGACGGCGCACACTCCAAACTTCCGGTCGTGCGTATCGGCATATCGAACCAAAAGCCGAATCCCGACAGGCCGGATAAGAGCGCGGTCCTTGTTGCGTCCGATCTTGCCGCGACGAAGCAGTTCGCGGCATCTTGCGAAACATTTTGCAAGCTGTTTCCCAATCGCTTCTACTTCGTCGATGACACCCGTGGTATCTCGGCCGGCTTTCACTTGATCGAGGGCTTCTTCCGGGACGATCGCCCCCTCTACAACTCCGTACTCAATGATGAGGAGAAGCGGACCCTGGATCGGCTGTGGGACGAGCTTTATTTCTCCACCAAGATCCATGACAAGATGTTGCACGGCTTCGTGTTCTTTGAACGCGAAGAACGCGGCTTCCTGAAACATCCCGATTTCAACGCGATCCGTGAGGAAGACCCCGATCTCGGCAAGGAAGAAAACCTGCGCCGATTTGAACAGATCTATCTCAAGCGATCGAACGTGACTACCACCGGAGCCGAACTGGAACGTCATCCGATCCACGTTTTCTTTGAAGACATCCGCCAGGGGCTGAGTCGACGCGACCAGCAGTTGAAAAAGGCCGAGCCGGCCTACATCCGCGACTTGCGATATTTCGCGCAGGCGGCGTACCGCCGCCCGCTATCGGCTGAGGAAAACGAAAAGATCGAACAGTTCTATCGCTCGGTCGCCGGCCAGAAAGAATACGGGATCGAGCAGGCCGTGCGTGCAAGCGTCCTCCGCATCCTGGTTTCGCCGCATTTCTGTTACCGCGTGGAAATGCCGCCGCCGGGAAAGACCATTCAGCCAGTCGCCGGTCTAGCGCTGGCGTCAAGGCTCGGCTACTTCCTGTGGTCCTCGATGCCGGACAGGGAACTGCTCGACCTGGCGGCCCGCGGAGAGCTGAATAACGAGAAGGTCCTCCGCACCCAGGTTCGCCGCATGCTCAAGGATCCCAGAATCAGCGGTCTCGCGCAGGAGTTCTTCGGCCAATGGCTGCGTTACGGTGATTTCCTCAAGAGCGAGTCGGTCAATCGGCAGGTGTTTCCCTCATTCGATGAAGCGTTGAAGCAGGCGATGTTTGAAGAGCCGACGCGCTTCGCCACGGCCCTGATCCAAAAGGATCGTTCCGTGCTTGAGCTGGTGCGCAGCGATGTGACCTACGTCAACAAGCGCCTGGCCGGTCACTATGGATTACCGTTCCGGGGGGCCGTCGCCACCGAATGGGAGCAAGCCACCGGCCTGCTGCAGCAAGGGCGCGGCGGCCTCCTGGGCATGGCGGTCTTTCTCACGAAGAACTCTCAGCCGGCGCGAACCAGTCCGGTCAAGCGGGGGTTCTGGGTGGTGCATGAGATGCTCGGCGAACACATCCCCGCCCCCCCGCCGAATGTGCCGGTACTGCCGGCCAAGGAAACGGAAACCAAGGGGAAGAGCATTCGCGCGCTGCTGGCGCTGCACACCGGGAGTGTCACATGCGCCCGGTGCCACCAGCACTTCGACTCAGTCGGGCTGTCCATGGAAGGCTTCGACGCGATTGGCAAGAGCCGCACAAAGGATCTCGCGGGGCGGCCCATCGACAATCTCGTCCGCCTCCCGACCGGCAAAGCGTCCCGCGGTATCCCCGAGTTTTCAAATTACCTGGTTGTGGAACGCAAGAACGAATTCGCCCATACCCTGTGCAAGAAGCTGCTCGGCTTCGCTCTGGGGCGATCACTCGAGCTTTCGGACAGGGCGCTCATCGAAAAAATGATGGACGAGCTGAAGAAGAACGATTATCGTTTCTCGTGCCTGGTCGAGACCATCGTGCTTAGCCCGCAGTTCCGCATGCAACGCGGCAAGGACTACATGCCCAAAACCGATCCTTCTGGAGAGAAACCATGAGTAAGCCGAATATGATTTCGCGGCGAATGATGCTCCAGGGCCTGGGCTGTACCATCGCACTGCCCTGGCTGGAATCCGCGAAACTGTTCGCCGGCGATTCCGCCAAGGCAGTGCCGTCAAAGCCGCCGCAACGGTTCGCTTGCCTCTTCCAGGGCGACGGCATCTCGCCGGACCACTGGTGGTCCCAGGGTGATGGCCGCGCGATGGAGCTTGGATCGAGCCTGGAGTCGCTGACGCCGCACAGGGAAAAGCTCAACGTCATCAACGGGCTGTTCAACCGGCACGGCGACGGCGGCCACGCCCGCTGCACCGGTAACATTCTCTCCGGGGCCAACCTCGTCCGCGGGAGGGTCATCTCCGGCGGCGTCAGCATGGACCAGAAACTCTCCCAGCACTTCGAGGAAGTGACGCCGGCACCCAGCATGGTGTTGGGTTGCGAGCAGCCGGTCAGCGGGTTCCACGAGAGCCAGTATTCGATGGTCTACGCGTCGCACATCTCGTGGCGCACGCCGGATTCACCGATCCCGATCGAGCTGTATCCGGCCCTCGCATTCGACAGCCTGTTCGGCGGGCAGACGAACAAGCTGCAAGGCAGCATCCTCGACGACGCCCTTTCCCAGGCCAACGACCTGCGCGGCAAGGTGAGCGGCTCCGACCGAGTCAAGATCGATGAGTATCTGAGTTCCGTGCGCGAGACCGAGAAACGAATCCGGATGCTCGGCAAGGTGGGCCGCAAGGACGCCCCGCTGCCGCCTTCGTCGGAACGTCCGCCGGTCGGTCAGCCCAAGGATTTCAAGGAATACGCCAAGCTGATGTGCGACATCATCGCCTTGGCCTTCCAGACCGATCGCACGCGCGTGGCCACCTTGCTGCTGTCGCGCGACCTATCGGGCCAGACCTACCAGTTCCTGGGCATCCGTGACGCCCACCACAACCTGTCCCATTCGAACACCGGACGGGTGTATCAGGCCATCGTCAAGTTCCATGTCGAACAGTACGCCTACCTCATCGGCAAGCTGGACAAGATGCAAGAAGGAGATCGGACCGTACTCGACAATTCGTGCATCATGTTCGTTTCCGAACACTGGAACGCCCACAATGGGACCAAGGTTCCCCTCGTTCTGGCGGGCGGCCTCGGTGGTACCCTGAAGACCGGCCGATCGCTCGACTACCTCAAAGCCGGTGACGACAAGCGGAAGCTGTGCAGCCTGTACCTTTCGATCATGGACCGGATGGGCCTAGAACTGAAGGCATTCGGCGACGCCAAGGAGCGGCTGACGGGAATGTGAGTGGCACGCCTGGTACACACCAGCGTGGTCGCCGATTTCCAAGTCGGCGACCACGCCAGGAATCGATGCCGGAACTGGCTGAAGCCGTTCGCTGGCGGTTCCTCAATGCCCTGCCCGTGTCGGGATTTCGTGCAGGGGACAACCTCACCGAGCGATATAACTTCGGTGGATCATGGCCCCTTTGTTCTCTTTGTCACGGGTCTCAATGGAGACGACATTCTCGTTCTCGCGCGTCGTGACGTGGACCCGATCGTTGACTTTCTTCTCCGCCGGCTTGCCTTTGCCCCCCGTGGCCAGGAAGAAACGGATCTCGTCGGGTTCGGCGAGTTCGTAGCGCCGGCCCTTCTGCTGTTCGGTGAAGGCGTCCACGGCGGTTGCGCGGAGCAGCTTGGGCCACATCTTGCGGAATAGGGCCGAGGAACCGTACACCTCCGCCCCCTCGACCGCACCATTGATAGTCACGGCGAAGCCGAGTACGTCCGGCTTGTCGGCCAGGCACTTTTCGAGCCTGACGACATAGGCATCGACCTGAGCTTGAAGTTCCTTGTCCTCAAGCGTCAGCTGCAAGCTGCTGGGCGAACGCGAGTCGGCCACGCTCTTGTTCAGCTTCCGGCTCAGTTTGTCCTGCTGCTCCTTGACCTTCTCCCAAACCTGGCTCTGCTGGCGCGCCGAGCCGACCGCGAGACGCAGCGCCTTGCCGGGGAGTTGGCCCGTGGACTGACTAAACCGTCCGGCATCCTCCGCACCGCGTCCGCGCCAGCGGCCCGCCTCCACGCAGAAGGCGGACAGCGGCAACTTTCCCGATTTAACGGGCACGATCAGGTCGTAGGCCAGGACGCGGTCCTGCCGGCCACCCTTGACAATGTCGCCGGCCTGGATGAATATCTCAAACTCGGACGAGACATTTTCCAACTGCAACTCGTTGACCGTCCCCGTCTCATGGACGATGATTTGCTTCTGCTTGAGCGCTTCCTGGAGGGTCAAGAACTTCTTGCCGGGGTGGGTGTCCTTGCCGTGGATGAGATAGACCGCCAAGTTCTGGTGGATAAAAGGCCCAGAAAAGGTCCATCCGGCGGGGGCAGCGGAAGATTCCGGCAGAGCGAACCACCCAGGGATTGCAGTCAAACTCACGATGAGCGCCGTCCAGTGACTTGTCTTCATGGCGTACTCCTCTCCGAAGGGGTTGTCCCGAGTTGAGGATATTACCCCGGCCCGGAAAGGCGTGTTTCGCTCATCGGAGGAGATCGTAAGTTGCAAGGTTCCACGATTGAACCATGATCGGCCGAATGTGAAACGCTACCCCGGCAGGGTTGGGTATATCCTCCAGACCCGTGGCCGAACAAGGAGACTGTTCATGAATCGCTGGCCGATCACCATTCTGAGCGTCGCCGGGATCGCTCTCTCCACAGGCTATCTGTCCGCCGGGGAGCCGCCGCGTGTCCTGGAGTTGCGTACCCAGAAAGTCGAGGCGACCACCTACTTCCACGTTCGCCTGGAACAACCGGCGGACCTCCGTCTGCCATCATTCGACACCAGCAAGCCCTTCTCCGAGTCCGATCGGCGCAAATTCGCCCGCTTGCCTCGGCTGGTGTCTCAGGATGAGAAGACCCGGTCGGTTTATTATCGCCAGCGTCGCTCGCAGCCCTGGTTGAGCTTCTGCGGACAGGTGAGGGGTGGCGGTAAGACCAAGCTCCTGCTGCTCTATCCCCTGGCAGAGCAGGCACTTCAGAAGCCCCTTCCTTTGGCCGAATTGGTGCGGACGCCGGGCATGGCAGAGGTGGCCATAGAGCTGGATTTCGACAAGGCCCAGGCGATCCTCGTGCCGAAGATTGATCCCCAGGATCAACACATACATCGAGACGACCTGCGCGGCTACTGGGCTCTTCACCAGGCGGCGCACTTCGCGGTGCTGGAAACGCAGGTGCTGGACTTCAACTTCTACAGCTTCGCGCGGGAGGCCACCGGCCGCAAGTACAACGTGGTGGCACCGGCGTGGGTGCGACGGCAGACGGCTGACGCCGAGCGCCGGCTCTACGAGATCACCACCGGGGCCGACGCCATCGCCGAGACCCTTCAGCTCCATCGTCTGCTTCAGCCGGAGTCCCGGCCAGGCGGCGAACGCAGCGTGAATATCACCGATGTGGCAGGAATCACGGTGCCCCGGCAGCCCTGGGACCGGATGCTTGACGGCAAGCTACCGGCCGTGGAGTCCATCGCGCGCCTGGTCCCTCACGACAACTACTACGTCTACTTCAAGAATATCCGCAAGTTCATGGAGTTCGGCGACCTGCTCGATCAGTGGGGCACGAGCGTCATCCGGGTCTTCGAGATGAAGAGCCGGGACGCTCAACTCCGCGAGCGCTACGAACGGCAGCTCTGCCTGAAGAGTACCGCGCTGGGCAAGTTGCTCGGCCCGGCGGTGGTGAAGGGCATCGTCGTCACCGGCAACGATCCCTACCTGCGCGAAGGGACGGATATCACCGTCCTTTTCGAGGTCGCCAACCGCGCGTTGTTCCGCTCAGCGGTCGAGGGCTTTCTCAAGGAGGCCCGGCAGAAGCACGGCGACCGGCTCCGCGAGGGACGCGAGGAGTATCGCGGCACGACGATTGAGACCTTCGTCACCCCGCTCCGCGAGGTGAGCCTGCATCGTGCGACGTTGGGGGACTTCGCGATTTATTCCAACTCGCCCGCAGGCGTGCGCCGGGCTATCAACGCCCAGCAGAAGGGCGGCAAATGCCTGGCCGAATCCAGCGACTTCAAGTACATGCGGACGGTCTTCCCGCTCGGCGACGAGAAGGAAGAGGGGTTCGTCTTTTTGTCGGACGCCTTTATCCGGCAGCTGACGGGTCCGGCCAGCCGCATCAAGGAAAAGCGGAGGCTGGAGGCGCTGACCAGCCTGTACATGGTGACCAATGCGGCCCTGTTTTGTGCCTGGGAGACCGGCAAACTGCCCGCCGACCACAAGGCCGCGCTCGCCGCCGCCGGTCTGACTCCAGACGACGTCGCGGTTCCTGCGGGGCGAGTTCGCTGGGACGCGGGGCGGCAGTCAGCCGTCTCGGACGTTTACAACACGATCCACTTCGCCACGCCGCTCATCGAGCTACCCCTCGACCGGGTCACGCCGGCCGAGGCGCGGGAATACGCCCGCTTCCGGGACGAGTACGCGAAGCTCTGGCGCACCTACTTCGATCCGATCGGCCTGCGGCTGTCTGTCGATGACAAACGGGTCCAGGTGGAGACGCACATTCTGCCCCTCGCCGGCAGCGACGACTACCGGACGCTGCGCGACGTGGCCGGGCGGGGCAAGTTCCGCTTCGAGCCGCGGATGGCAGCGGTCGTGGACTTCCAGTTCGGTGTCGGCGACAACACAAGGGACGGGTTGGGGATCGCGTTTCAGATGGACGGAGATGCCCTCTTGCGCGAGATGATGGAGTTGCTGATTCGCTGGGAAGTGGCCCCGCGAAGCAATCTGCGGCGAGAGTACGACCGGCTGTTCTGGAAACTGCCGCTCGGCATAAGTGTTCGCCCGCCGGAGGCGCAGCAGGACAAGAAGGCCGAGCAGTTCGTGAACCTCCTGCAAGGGGCGGGACTGGTCAAGGGTGAGGCGAAGACAAGTCGATACCGAAATGCGACGCTTCATCGGCTGCTGATTTCGGAGGAGAAGTATCGCGATCTGGCGGCGCTGCTGGACAGCGTGCCTCCGGAGTCGCCGTTCGCTACGATCGCGGCCGTGTTGCCCCGGAAGGAGGCACCGCCCGCTCTTCACGTCGCCGTCCTCGACGAGGTTTTGCACATCAGCGCCAATGAGGATTTCCTCAAAAAACGCATCGACGAGTCCGAGGCCCGTAAGAAGTCCGGTAAATCGACGCCGGCTCCGCCGGCCCACGATGCGAACGTCGGGCTTTACATCGGTCCCACCAACGCCCGCGCGGCGGCGAGCCTGTTGCTGGAATACGAGGGGCACAACTTGGCGCTTTTGAACAACCAGGTTTGGAACTGCTTCTACCATGCCGGGCTTCTGGCACCCAACGCGGCCGAAGGTTCCCGCAGGGAAACCATGCGGCGGTTTCTGAGCTTCGTCCCCGTTAGTCCCGATGGCGCGGCCTACCAGTTCGACGCTCGGATCGGTGAAGTCGTGAACAGGCGTCACGGCTCCCTCCGGCGGCCGGAATTGAACGGCCGGGTGGCGGAGACCTCGGAGTTGGGCAAGCTCTTCGAGCAGATCAAGTCCCTTCGCGCCGAACTGCGTTTCCTCGACAACGGGTTGCACACGATGTTGACTATCGAGCGAAGGTAAGGTGTCCTCCTTTCGTTTGTTGGCCGCTTGAAAGGCGGAAACGAGTAGCGGAATTTACTCCTATTCTTCTCCGAGAAGGAGGGAATCCGGTCGGAACCGTCTCCTCACGCTCCGGAGCGGGCGGCGCTCCACGGCCCACAATCCGCCGGGAGCCCGGTTGCTTGGAATCCGAACGCTCTCGCCACGGGGGTTGACAGTAAGTGGCCCCCATTGTCTAGACCAAAAAGTTGCCATTCATCACTTCATCGATGGGATAACTCCGTCATCCCATTTGGGGCCACCTTTTATTGGCCCGCCTGCCGAGCTTTCTTTTTCGCCCTGCACGACCTTCACTCCGGCTGAGGTCGTGCAGGGCGAAAAAGAATGCGTTCTCATCCTGCCGAACGCTGACCTTCCCGGTAAACCAGCGCAGGCGTGCGGTAGTCCAGCGACGGATGCGGACGGCCCTCGTTGTAGGAGGCAAAGTATCGCTTCAGTCCGCTCGCCAACTGCGGCACCGCCTCATAGCGATGCAAATACACCTCCTCGTATTTCAACGAGGCGAAAAAACTTTCCATCGGTGCGTTGTCCCAGCAGTTGCCTCGGCGGCTCATGCTACAGGTGATCTCATGCCGCTCCAACAACCGCTGATAATGGTCGCTGGCGTACTGGCTGCCACGATCGGAATGCGCCACCAACCCCTCACCCGGCAAGCGCCGCATTATCGCCATCTCCAAAGCATCCACCACCAAGCGGCTGGTGATTTGGAATAGTCCTGATACACATTAAAAAGGCAATAGATCGTCCTGTCCGAAACGTCCTTGGTCAAGGACTCTGCTTTGGATTCGCGATTACCCAAACGGATGACGGGTTAGCTGCACTGCGCTTTCAAGCCCATCGTCAGGTGCAGCGTCTAGTGGTTCATTGCAGCTGATTTATGGATTCCTATGATGGTTCCCCAGCTGACCTGGAGGAACATCATGGCACTGAAAGACAAGTTCATCGTTCACCTGACGGTCGAACAGCGTCAGGAACGGGAGGGACTGGACGCCACGGGGAAGCGCTCGGCGGCGATCATCACGCGGGCTCGGATTCTGCTCAAGGCGGACGCCAACGCAGACGGCTGGCCCGATGACCCCATCGCCGAGGCTCTGGACACCAACGCGGGGACCGTGGCCCGGATTCGCAAGAAATTCGTGCCACAGGGACTGGAGGCGGCCGTCCAACGCAAGCGGCCGACGGGCCGCCAGTACCGCAAGCTGGACGGGACGCAGGAAACGCGGTTGGCCGCACTCGCCTGTAGCCCCCGCCGGAGGGCCTGGCCCGCTGGACGATGAAGTTGTTGGCGGACAAACGCATCGAGTTGGAAGGGGTCGAGAGTATCGACCCGGCCACGGTTTGCCGCACGCTAAAAAAACGAAATCAAGCCGTGGCTGAAACCACCGAGCGGCGCACCAACCAAGACTTTGCCCGGATGATGCGGCGGCTGGTAGACGAGTGGTTTCCGGAGGCGGAGAAAATCGTCCTGGTGATGGACAACTTCTCGACGCCCACAGCGGCGGCGTTGTACGAAGCATTTGAGCCTGCGGAGGCACGGCGGCTGGTAGAGAAGTTGGAGGGGCACTACACGCCCAAGCATGGCAGTTGGTTGAACGTGGCGGAGATGGAGTTGAGCGTATTGGCGTGACAGTGTCTGGATCGTCGCATTCCAGACCTGGAGAGGCTGCGTCGAGAGGTAGCGGCGTGGGAAGCGAGACGTAATGCGGCAGTGGTGAAGGTGGATTGGCAGTTCACCACTGCCGACGCCCGCGTGAAATTGAAGCGGCTCTATCCGACAATCCAGCTGCAATGAACCACAAGTGATCGATGACGACCCGAATAAGATCAAACAACTGACAGAATGTGTTAGGGAGCTGTTGCCCGAGGCTGAGGTCGTCGAGTGTCGGTCCTATCAGAGCGGTCTCAAAACAGCACTGTAGAAGGGACTATTCATCATCATCCTCGATATGACCATGCCGAACTTCGACGTTGGCGGCAAAGAGACCGGAGGACGCGAGAGGCGGTATGCCGGCCTGCAAATCCTCCGTCAGTTGAAGCGTAAGGGTGCCGAGGCATATACGGTCGTCGTGACGCAGTTCGAGCAGTTCGGCGAGGGCGATCAGCTGGTAACCCTGGATGAGTTGCGGAGGAACTTGATGGCCGAGTTCACAGAGTTCCACCTCGGGGCGATCTACTACCAGGCGGCGGACTCACGCTGGCGCGACGAACTGCGGCACGCGATCGTATCCTGGGGCTGCGCCGCCAAGGGCGCGAATTCCGTCGCGATGGCGTGGAGATCGGCATGGACAGGTTTGCCGCTCGAACCCCTCACCGCCTGACCTGTTAACCCTCGTGCCGAGATCGTTTGAAGTCTGAGCAATCGGGCTCCCAAATATGTACAAATCGAGTCGATGGGTGACGATCCTCGCGCCAGTGTTTCTCTACCCGACATCTTCTGTCCCCTAGCCTCATGACCCGTCACTCCCAACCCCTTCCACCTCCGGTACCCACTGGAATAATCCGGATGCACAGACCGTGGAATTATGAGATAATCACTGCGAAGAGGTGACAGCATGACTATCAGCATATCGCAGGACCGGCGATGGAATCGGCGACAGCTCTTACAAGCGGGCTGTGTGCCGCTGCTTGGACTGACGCTCCCGCAACTGCTGGCCGCGGGGCAATCGAAGGCGTCGGGACGCGCGCGGGAAAAGTCGTGTATCTTCATCTTCCAGTATGGTGGACTGAGTCAGCTCGATTCCTGGGACCCTAAGCCGGACGCTCCCTCGGAGGTCCGCGGCCCCTACCGCGCCATCCCCACAACGGTCGCCGGCTTCCGCGTCGGCGAGTTGATGCCACGTCTGGCCCGACTGGCCCACCGCTATGCCGTCCTTCGCTCCCTTCGCCACGGTGTCCCCGTACACGACATCGCCAACCGCATGCTCCTGGCGGGCCAGTCGCAGCCAGTGTTGAACGCCCCCTCCTTCGGTGCCATTGTCTCCAAGCTCAGACCGTCGGATGCCGGCGTGCCGTCGCACGTCTGGCTGCAAAAATTCGGCGGCGGAGCCATGCCGCCGGAATCGACTTACCTGAGCGGAGGCCTGCTCGGCTCGGCCCACGCCCCTCTGCTCGTCGGTGCCCACCACAACGACCACCCCGCCAACCCACGCTTCCGGGTCATGGTATTCGACCCCACCGAGGGACTCACCCTCGAGCGAGTGCGGGAGCGGCTAGAAATTCTGCGGCGACTCGAAGCGCACCAGCCTGTCGTGGCACCGAAGGATCCGCTGCCGCAGCTCCGGCAACGCGCGTGTGATCTGTTGTCCGGCTCCGCGGCTCGGCAGGCCTTCGAGGTTGAGCGGGAGCCACTCGCCGTCCGCGATCGTTACGGTCGCCACCCGCTGGGGCAGAACTTGCTGCTGGCGCGGCGGCTCATTGAGGCCGGGGTGCGTCTGGTGAGCGTGGTGGCCTGGTGTGGGCTGGCTCCGGGCGACAAGTTTATGAGCGTCGAGACGTGGGACATGCACGGCAACGCCGGCATCGACATCTTCGGGAAGGGCTGGAACGGCCTGGGCTGGGCGCTGCCTTGCTGCGACGAGGCGGTCTCCGCGCTGCTGGAGGACTTGCATCAGCGAGGCTTGCTCGACAGCACGCTGGTGGTGCTGGTAGGCGAGTTCGGCCGCACGCCTCGGATCAGTCGGGGAGGCTCGGCCCTCGGCCGCGATCACTGGCCGCATTGTTACTCGGCGATGTTGGCGGGGGCAGGCGTCCGCGGCGGTGCCGTCTACGGCGCTTCGGACAAACAGGCGGCCTACGTCAAGGACCGGCCTGTATCCCCCGAGGACTTCGCGGCCACCTTGCTGCACGCGCTGGGGATTCTGCCTCAGACGTCGATAAGCCCCGACGGCTTCTCACTCCGCGCCAGCACCGGCAGCCCGGTTGTTGACCTGTTTTGACTCCAGCGGCAGGGATGGTGCAGACGCTGTTCGTGGCATCCCCCGCAAAATTGGTTGTTCTGATTCCATTCCCGAAAGGCCCACAGCAGGGCAGGAAGTCACTGATTCATGGACCGCACACGCCGAGAATTTCTGGCCGATGTCGGCCGAGGAATGTTGGTCGCCAGTGTTGGCGCCGCGACCGCCGCCGAGCTGGACCTGGTACCCGCCGCTTTTGCCGACGACAAAAAACGACCGCCTCTCTTTCGGCAGCCTGGAACCTCTGGCTGGGCTGATGCAGGACACGCCGGCTGACAAGCAATTGCCGATGCTGGTGAAAAAACTCCAGGACGGCACCTCGTTACGCGAGCTGGTCGCGGCCGGCGCCTTGGCCAATGCCCGCCAGTGCGGCGGCCACGTCCGGGATCGGGCATACGCATGGTGTCTTGGCCGGCGGCTTCCAGCAAGGGCAGGCAGCGGTCGATGGCTCGTTTGGCGGTGGAATCGGAGACACCCATCAGGTAGCCGAGAACTTCCTGGGTGGGATAGTGACGCAGCTAAAAGATGGTAAGCAGGAATTGATCGTCGGGGCCGAGGTCGAAGTCATCGCCACCTCCGAAGGCGCGTTGTCGATCGGGCCGTTCGAGGCGTCGGCGATGCTGCGTGGCGAATGCGGGGCGGAGTTGCTTGAGATGGTCGAAGACAGCGACGGTGATGCCGGTGAGGTTGCGGAAGAGGAGGGGGCGCTGCGCAACCGCTGAAGCCGTAGCATCCTGTTCGCCTCGATCACGCTGTCTCGATGAATTACCATACAGCTGACATAGGAAAATCAGCAGCTATCGTGAAGAAGGTCTATTGGTCCGCCATCGTGCCGGGGACTCGCCGGGTGGTAGGAGGTTGAAGACATGTCGGAGGACTGCCACCAGCTTCAACACCCCCTGGACGATCCGTCCCTTCAGCCGCTGCTATGCCTGCTGGAGAGCGCTCCTGAAGAGTGCCATGGCATTCGGCAGCGCGTTCATGAAATAGGCGATGTCGCGGAAAGGCGGCCGGACCTGGGCCTCAGTGACGTGCGTAAGTTGCTGGAGTTCCTGACAAACGCGGTGTATCAGCGCGTCATCGACGACCACCGCCGCCGGACGGGGCGTCGACTGCGCGGGGACGAGCTACCCGAGAACAAGTTGTATCAGCGCATCTGTTGGCTGATCGATGGCGGCCACTTCCCGGCTCATCTGGAACCCGATGCTACCGCCGTGCGAGAGGCCGGCAATGAAGGCACGCATGAATACGATAAGCAGGTCGCCGCCGTGACGACGGCGCTACTGCATTTAATGCCGATTCTGAGGTGGTACTTCGGGAGCGTGCCACGTGCTGTTAGTTCCTTACAGTTTGGCGAGCGAGAGCCGGTTCCAGGCGGAGCTGGGTCGCCGTGGGTGATAAAGATCGACATCCCCGGAGACTTGCGTGCCAAGCCTGCTAATGAATCGTGGGACGATTGTCGGATCGTGGGAGAGACACCTGGGCAGTGGACCCTCCGAGGTGGGGAAGTAGCCCACTTGAATGTCGATCGGGACGTTTCCGAGATTGCGCTCGGCAGTCTCGTGGGCCTGCGATACCTGCCCGGTTTCCAATCGCTCAACCTGTCCCATTGCCGTGGGGTCACGAACGCTAGTTTGGGATACCTGCGCGGCTTGATGGGCCTGCGATCACTCGAGATCTGCAACACGCCGGTTACAGACGAAGGTTTGGCCCCTCTGGGGGGACTGAGAGAGTTACACTCGCTCGATCTCTCCAGCTGTCGAGAGGTAAAAGGACCGGGACTGGAACATCTGTGGAACTGTCAGAAGTTGCGATCGCTCGATTTGGAGAACACTCGCGTTATCTGTGAAGCCTTGGTGTTCCTGCGAGGGTTGATCAACCTCCAATCGCTCCGTATTGGCCACGACGACAACATGGCGGATTTGATCGCCACTGATTATTATCGTCTCTGGAGGGCTCAGCCGTCGGACTTCTGTGAAGGGCGGCTTGGGTTTAAATATCTTCGGGGGCTGGCCAGTCTTCAGGAACTCAGCCTCAGCACTTCATGGCGCTTCCCAGAGGAGATCGCACCAGATGACTTGGCCCATCTCGCGGGGATCGTCAACCTGCGATCGCTAGACCTTGTGAGGATCAATGCGTACAGGGCCGGATGGATGGATCACCTACCGTCGCTTCCGAACCTGCGAGCCTTCAAGGCACCAGGATTTAGCAAATTGCCACTCGAGAGCGAGGCACGAGAGCGTTACCAGCTGCGATTTGACAGTCCTAGTCTGGCCTGTTTGCGCGGGATGCCGAATCTGGTGGAACTCGACTTGCGACACAGCAACTGGATACCGGCCGAGAGCCTGATTTACGTGGGAGAACTTCACAACCTCCGCGCGCTCTACCTCAACGACAGTCAGTGGCCTCTCCCCTTCTCCTTGGAGAGGCTCGTCAACCTGCAATCGCTCCAGCTGGGCTACTTTTATTATGGGATCGAAACGGATATCGATGAACACCTGACTGATCTGCCGAAGCTCCCGAACCTGCAACGGCTCGAACTGGAACACACGCGTGTCTCGGACAAAGGGCTACCCTCGCTACGGGGGCTGTCGAAGTTGGAATATCTCGGTTTGAATAGCACACTGGTGACAGACGTGGGACTGGCTCATCTGCGTGAATTCACCGGGCTTCGGTTCGTCGATCTGTGGGGGTGTCGAGTGACGGCCGACGGCCTACGCTGTCTCCGCGCGGCGTTGCCTAAATGCCGGTTCATGACGGGTTCGGTAGCCACCGGTGAGGAAGAAATCTGTGGGGGTGACGGGTGACGGCCTCGACTCCCTTCCGCAGTGTTCCCCGATTGTGAGATCCGGCCCTGATCCTCCCTGCTAGACCGGAGAAACGACTTCACGAATCGCTCTCGTTAAGTTCGTCCGTCTCCGGAACCGCGCCGCGGCCCAACTGCGCCCGAGGTGTGCCTGGATGCGCCCAGCTGGGTTCGACCACGGCGATGTCGCACAACCCCAATGCCGTCTCGCCCATCATCTGCACTAGCAGCCTGTTGAAAATCGGCTTGACAGGCATGGTATGTTGGCGGCAGGCCAACACCGCCAACCGAGGAATCTCCCATGAGTATGGGCCGCCGA
>Ga0134126_10002732_pt1 | contig 22179 bp, 18 predicted proteins | sample KB31752_FD_96881 | JGI IMG/M metagenome (GOLD analysis project Ga0134126, IMG submission 96881) | Terrestrial soil microbial communities with excess Nitrogen fertilizer from Kellogg Biological Station, Michigan, USA - KB3-175-2 | ecosystem: Environmental > Terrestrial > Soil > Unclassified ... | reverse complement strand
TTCTACAGCGCTCACTCTGTGGGCCCAGAATCAGACCGATCGAACTGTTTCTCCCACAGCACAGAAGATTGCCGGATCTCTTGGCTTCTTACAAACAGTTAGTGATACGCCAAGACTTGTAAATAAAGTTGATGAACATTTTGCAGATATAAAAGATAATTCGGAAGTTGCCGCCCCTTATGATGAACACAATGTAAAGCTTGTAGATGGAAATATTGTTGATGCAAAAACAAAAGTAGTCCAGGTAATGGGGCCAGACCCCTACTTCAACAATGTGCCTAAGAGTGAGTGGCCGCCCAGCCATAGTGAAAAATTAGCCAACACGGAGTTATTTCAATCTATCAATCCATTGTTCATTATATTGCTTACTCCTCTATTGGTATTACTGTTTAGCTATTTACGGAAAAGAAATAAGGAGCCAAGCACTGCTTCCAAATTTGGAATGGCATTGTTCATCTCCGGATGTTCAGCGCTGGTAATGATATTTGCCATCATGTCTGTATCTTCTGTTTACCATGATAAAACATCGCCGTATTGGCTGTGGGGCACTTATTTTGTTTTCACGATAAGTGAATTGCTATTAAGCCCTATCGGCCTATCACTTGTGTCAAAACTTGCACCGGCAAGACTCACCGCATTGTTGATGGGAGGATGGTTTTTATCTACTGCGATCGGAGGAAAACTCGCAGGCGTCATGACCAGTTTTTGGGATGATTTCACCGACAAAAAAATGTATTTTTTAATTCTCGTAATCGCCGCGTTCATTGGTGGCATTTTAATTTTTAGCAGGCTAAAATTGCTGAATACAGTTGTAAAGGAGAAAACCGGATCTGCGTAATATTTTTATTGAGTAAGTAACGAACCCTATAAAGACGAGTTCGTTTTTATTTGTAGAAATTTCAAATTTACCTGCACGTATGATTTTATAATTATACGTATCTTTATAAAAATGTTTTTCAATGCCTACTAAACTTATATTAAGTATTGACGAAGAAAAAGTGAAAAGAATAAAACAATATTCTAAAGAAAAAGGTATTAGTGTTTCTAAAATTGTGGAAGAACACATTGACAAAATAACATGCAAAAACTCAAGCCCAAAATTGGACATCATGAAAATAAAAGGGGCCTTTGACAAAGTACCGAAAGATTTTGATGTCGATAAAGCCAAATGGGAATATTTAAAAGAGAAACATGGTTTATAATTTAATGACGGTTATTACATATAAAAAGATTGATAATGAAAGCAAAACTCACATTAAGCATTGATGAAGAAAAAGTAAGAAAAATAAAAGAGTATTCAAAAATTGAAGGAATAAGTGTTTCGAAAATCGTAGAAAAAAGTATCGACAAAATAATTGAGAAGCGTCCTGCAAAAAAATTGAACGCAACCAAATTGATTGGTATTTTAGGGAAAGCCCCAAAAGGTTTTGATTGGAAAAAACAACGTACAGAATATTTAATGAAGAAATATGGATTATAATTTATTCCTTGATTCTGATATTATTTTAGATGTGGTCTTGCAAAGAGAAGGCTTTTATCAGGATAGTTTCCCATTATTTAAAATGAGGGAAGAGGAGACTGTTTCATTATACACTTCGTCTTCTGTGCTAATGAATGTGCAGTATATAAGTTCTACATTTATTGGTAAGAATAAGGCCATCGAAGGAATAAAATATTTACTGAATTTTATCGAAATACTTGATTGTAATAAAAAAATACTTGTGAAGGCGTATAATACAAAATGCAAAGATATCGAGGATGCAGTTCAATATTTTACAGCAATTCACTCAGATATAACCACATTCTATATTTCAAGAAATATTAAAGATTATAAAGACATTGAGGAAAGATTCCTGCCCGTTCTAACACCCACTCAATTTTTAAAATCCTTTAAACAAAATTCATAATCCCGTATTTCTTTCCAAGTATTTTTTCATCATCAGCGCCGAGCCAGTTTCGTAACATTGTGGCATACACGCTTTTAAAATCAACCGTATATTTCAGGTCGCCTTCATTCAAATCTTTTAAATCAGCCATAGGATTTAGTAATCCTTTTTCTTTTAATCCACCACTTATAAAAAACATATTGTTCGCGGTTCCGTGATCTGTCCCTCCGCTTGCGTTTTGCGCCACTCGTCTTCCAAATTCACTAAATGTCATAATCGATACATCCTGAAAACGGTTGTTATCTTTTAAGTCTTTTACGAATGAGGTGATAGCGTCATTCAATTCAGTAAACAAACGTTTTTGCTGATTTTCCTGGTTCACGTGCGTATCGAAACTACCGAGGCTAACGTAATAGACTTTGGTATTGATATCGCTCAAAATAAGCGAACAAATCGTTTTTAAATTCTTTCCTAACTCTGTAGCAGGGTATGTTTGCGAAGAAGGATGCCGCCTGCTTTGTTCATAGATATAATCAGCGCTGTTTAGTGTTTCGCTCAGCGTTTTATAGAGATAATCGGCGGTAGCTTCTTCATGGTCATGACTTGCATTTATTTCCCTGAAAAATCTTTCATTACTTGTGTTAAACAATTTTTGAGGATCTCTCAATGCGAGACCTTTTAAATCTTCTCCTTTTAATGCAAGGCTTAATACATCATCGATCTCCAGTGCCTGTGTGGGTTTATCACATCCACTGCATTGCGCATCCAAATATCGTCCAAGCCATCCTGTAGTAATATATTGATTGCTATCGCTCGCGCTTTGCCATATATCCATACTGCGGAAATGAGAACGATCCGGATTAGGATAACCTACATTATTCATGATTCCCAGGCTGCCTTCATCATACAATTCTTTGAAATAAGTCAATGCAGGATTTAAAGCAGCTTCATCTGTTATCGGAAGTGCCTGTTCTTTTTGAATCCCAAGCTTTGGCCTTAAACTGTAGTAAATGTCGTTTTTTATTGGAATGACAGTATTTAAGCCATCGTTGCCACCACTGAATTGTAACACCACCATCACTTTATTTCCGGGAGGAACCAAAGAAGGCTTCTCAAAAGCCTTTAAGAATTTTGGCATCATCAAAGACGCGGAAGCCAATGAACCGATCTGCAAAAACTCTTTACGTTTGATAAGCATACAATTATTTTTCGTTTGTACATTACTGTTATTATCATTTCAAAATCAGCATAACTGATATTCAGGTGTACTCATTAATTCTATCATGGTTGATTTTACAAAATTCTCTCTTGATGAAATGTCAATGTATCTTTTCAACACATTTGGATTAATGGAGTTTTTAGCCTGGAGCACAAATTCATTTATTTTTTGCTGCAAACTTTCTTTTGGGATTTTATCAAAAACTTTTACCACCGAATCCCAATCTACATTGACATTTAATTGCTTCGGCCGCCGGATTTTATCTACACCTTCTCTTCCCATCATGGTGTCATCATCATCTTTAGGGCTTATTAAAAATTCTTCTGCATTGGTAAGGATTTGTGGAAGCCTCATGCGAAACATTAACGCGCTGCTGTCTATCCAGTTTTTCCCACCGGGCCATCCTGCCACATTCGGTGGATAAAACAAGACCTGGCCCAGCACTCTTTGAAACAGTAATTGCATTTCGGGCTTTTCTAATTCCATCGGTATTAAACGCCTTACTCCAACAAGTAACTCAACAGGCGATTTAATCCTCGTGCCAATATTTATTTCATCATAAAACCATTCACTCAAAAAAATGTCATTCATTAATTTATTCAAGTCATAATTATTTTGATAAAACCTATCAGCAAGGGCTGCAACTTTTTCATCATCTATCCTCTCATTTACAAAATATTTATAAATCTTCCCGGTAATAAATCTGGCAGTTGCTTTTTGCTCAAGGATAATATCAATGACGTCATCGCCATCGAAATTCCCCGTTCTACCAAGAAAAGTTTTTGTACCGGTATCATGAAGAAAGGGACGTTCTACAAATTCACCGCTTAGATTAAATCCCCATCCTGTATAGGCTCTTGCGCCTTCTTTCACATCTTTCTCTGTATAATTTCCCCGGCCCATAGTGAACAATTCCATTACTTCTCGTGCAAAGTTTTCATTGGGATGTTGTTTCCTGTTTTGTTGATTGTTAAGAAACGAAAGCATTGCAGGGCTTTTGCTTACTTCGCGAAGCAGATCCCCAAAATTGCCCAGGGCATTTTCGCGTATTACATTTAAAAGTTGTTGTTGAAAATAAATATTGATTACTCTACAGGCAAAACGCCCATGCCAGAAAAGGCTCATCTTTTCGCGCAACTGCGCTTCGCTGTTAATCATTTCAGTCAACCAGGCAAGATTCAGATTTTTAATATCGTCAACAGATTGTTTTCGTAATTGTTTCTTTTGCTCCGATGTTAGATTTTGCATTCTGCCCAAATCCTCCACACCTTTTACAAGCCCATCCATAGCGCTATTGGCGACAAGCAACGGGTCAGGTTTTTTTGACGATGTATTTAAAAGGAGTTTGTATAATTCTTTTTGAGAAACGTGGCTGAGTTCATTTACATTTTCGGCCATCGGGCCAAAAGTGGCTCGCCAAAGCAAATGCTGGTTTTTTTGCTGATTGGTCAGTGACATTTGAAAATCTATTGAATCTTAAAGAAAGAAAAAGTTTTCTAAAGAGAAAGATAGACTCTATAAACGAAAGGAAGTTTAATAATAAGATTTGCTCAAAATAAAAATCGGAAATATTTGTTGATTTGCTGTGTATTATGCAAGTCCTATCAAAGATGAGAAAATAAACTTATACAAATGTCAGTGGCATCTTAAAAATCAAATAAGAAAGGTACAATCACAGTTATTTGCCAGGTTGGCCCGCGGCCGCTTGCGTATACTGCGTGACCCCAGAAATGCTACTTTGCCGGAGGACCTTTGTGGGAAAAGAATTAAAAATTTACTTTTCAGAATAACAAGCGCCTAATTCATTTTGCCTGGAATTAATTGCTGAATAATAATTATTTAATGACCAGATTTTACCGGAATTAATATCGGCAATATACAGATCGTATGCACCAACAGTTCCTGTGCGGTCGCTTGAAAGAATCACATAATTTGAACCACACGGGAAAGCGTCTGAATAATCTGCATTACTATTGTTGAACGGAAGACTGACAGCAACTCCTGTTGAAAAATTTCCTTTATAAACCTGGTCATAAGGTGTAGAAGTGAGAGACGACCTTGTATATAAAAACGAAGATGAATCAAAAGTGATGGGATAATACTCTTGAAGTTTATTGGTATTTTCGAGTGGGCGATTATTGGTCCCATCTAAGTTTACGATATAAATATCAGAAGTGTTTCCAGAGCCGCGGGCGTAAATAAGAGCAGTATCATTTTTTAAAAAATAAGGCATCCCACTTTCTATAGTATTATCGGTAACGATATTCGTAATATGGCCATTTAAGTCCATCACCTTTATATTTCCGACCCCTCCGTTTGCAGTTTGTTTAAAACAAATGCTTTTTCCATCGGTCGAAAATTTGGGATCTTCATCCCTGCAATTATCGTTTGAAGTTAAATCAGTTGGTTGCAAAGATGAACTAATACCCCAAAGATAAATGTCCCATTTGCCACCTTTGATTGTTTGTCCCATAAAGACAATTGTGGTTCCATCTGGGCTGAAGTGGGCATTCATCGGATCGTAAATATTCCAGTTTTTACTAATGAACAATAATTGCTTTGCAGCAAAATCATAAATATACATTTGCGAAGCGCTACCATAGCTGTCATAGCTATGGTAGATTACTTTGCCGGTCAGCAACGGTATTTGTTGATTAATGGTAGTATCAGACGGTTTTGGAGGATCAAAATTGCCTGAACTATTTTTTGAGCATGCTATTAAAATAGCTAATGAAAAAAGAAAAAACATTAGCCATTTCAACCTGAATATTTTTGTCATTTTGAGAACTTAATATCCCGGATTTTGAGTCAGGTTTGGATTTGCTTGTAATTCCAACAACGGAATTGGTAATAAAGTTTTTTGTTGAGTCATATTATAATTGATAGGAATAGGCGTACTTAAAGTTCCGTTATTGCAAGTATAATTATCTTCATTTAAGCTGTTCATAACTGTTACAGCGGTTCCGGAGCGCACGAGGTCGTCCCATCTCTGAGCTTCAAATGAAAGTTCAAGTTGTCTTTCCTTTAAGATAGCAATACGCAAATCTGCTTGCGATGATGCAGTAGTTCCGGGAAGATGTACACGACTTCTTATTAAGTTAAGTGTAATGGCAGCATCTCCGGCGTCTCCTAATTCATTTTGTGCTTCTGCTTTTAAAAGAATAATATCAGCGAGCCTTAATAAATATACATGGTCTCCACTGGCATAGTTATCAGGATGTTTCTGCATCACATCAAAAGGCACTTTCACCGTAGGATCTCCGCAAGCATCCCAATTTTCATCTGTCCATGGAACATATTCAAAACTTATTTTAGCATTTTCACGAACAGCATCTCCTGCTGCCTCATAAGCGTTCACAAGTGTTTTAGAAGGAACACAATAACGCTGCCATTGGTAAGAACCTATAGTTCCATCGGATTCATGAGTGGGGTAAAAAAGTTCATTCCCCCAACATCCCTGCGCAGTTCCTGCTACATAAGGGATTTCCATGATAGATTCCTGGTTTAAATAATGGTTCCCGTCAAAAAGATCGGCATAATTGGGCATTAACGAATAACCTGCCGGGCTGTTTATTACTGCATTACAATATTGCAATACTTTGTTATAATCCCTATCGGGGCGTTGTGCCCATACCTTTGCAAGAAGCGCATTGGCTGCACCTTTGGTGGCACGTACTTTATTGGTCGATGCATCAGCGCCATCATACGCATCCGGGAGATTATTTAAGGCCACCTGAAGATCAGAAACAATAAAATTATAAACAGCCGTATCTGCAGAGCGGGGAATCCTTATTACAGAAGGATCAGTGCTGTTTGAATGTTTTTCGATTGGTACCCCACCCCATTGCTTCACTAATTGATAATAATGAAAAGCCCTTAAAAAAGAGGCTTCACCTATTATCTGTGTACGACGCGTATTCGTGAGTGCAGGATCGGTCACATTCACGATATTGTCTATTACAGCATTGCATTTGGCAATACTTGCATACAACTCTGTCCAGGATAAATAAATACAACCATTATTATCACTTGGAATATTCATAAGGTCAATTGGAAGAAAAGTAGCATCTCCACTACCACCGTTATAGGCATTATCAGAATGCATATCGCTTAATTCGATAAATTGCCATTGATAATAATTAGTACCCATGAATGAGCTGTAAGCGCCATTAAGCGCTGCTTCAATATTGGGAGCAGTGGTGTAAGCATTATCGGTGGTGATTAAAGAAACAGGTTTTAAATCAAGGAATTTTTTGCAAGAACAACATATAATTGTCAGCAAGAATATTCCAAAAATTTTTTGAATAAAATAATTTTTCATATAGTGAGTTTTTATACTAATTAAATTTTTTTATTAAACAATTTTATAAATCAGAAAGTAACATTTACTCCAAAAATAATATCCCTTGTTTGCGGGTATGTTCCAAAATCTACGCCCGGAGCTACATTGGATGAAGACCCAAATGCGCTTACTTCAGGATCAAATCCTGAATATTTTGTGAACGTTAGTAAGTTTTCTGCAGTTGCATATAACCTAAGGCGGCTGATTCTTAACTTATTTAAAAATTGCTCAGGAAGGTTGTACGCAAGACTCAATGACTTAATACGCAAATAAGACCCATTTTCAACATAACGGGAAGATATCAGGGAATTATCATGTGGATCTCCATTCGGGTTGGTAAGGTCTTCCCGAGGTACATTAGTTATCTGCCCTGGTGTGGTCCAGCGTTTGAGCACTGTCGCAGATTGATTTCTTGGCTCCCACATTCCTTCAGTGAAAATGCGTGTGGCATTAAGAATATCGTTTCCCTGCACTCCTTGTATAAATACAGTAAGGGACCAGTTTTTATAACTGAAATCATTTGTAAAACCATAAATGAATTTTGGATTTGCATTCCCAATTATAGTCTGGTCGCTGGTCTGTAAGCCTTGTGTAGTGTCGGCCATTTTATAAATGATATTTCCTGTATTTGGGTCAATCCCTTTTGATACATACCCATAGAATGTTCCCAAAGGATGACCGGCCTCAGCAATTGAGGTATTACCACGTTCGTCTATTGCGCCATCCTGAATAATGCCGCCTTCAATGTTCAATATTTTATTTCTATTAAAACTTATATTGAAATCACTGCGCCATTTAAATTTCCCAACAAGATTTTTGGTGGTCAATTGAAATTCTGTACCCTGGTTTTGCAAATCACCTATATTTTTTAAAGCGCTCGTGTATCCTGAAGTCGCTGGAACCGGCGAATTCAAAAGCAAACCTGTGGTTTTTTTGTAATAATAATCCGCAGTAAATAAAATCCTTGAATTGATAAGTGCCATATCTATGCCGACATCAGTTTGCCTGGTAGTTTCCCATTTTAGTGACGGATTTTCTAAAGTTACCGGCACATAACCGGCAACCACATTCCCTCCTATTACATAGGTTCCAGAAGGTGCTACCGTTCCCAGATAAGAATAAGGACCAATCTGGCTGTTTCCTACGATACCCCAGCTTCCCCTTAATTTAAGATCATTGATGATTTTTATATTTTGAAAGAAATTTTCTTTTGAAATTCTCCATCCTGCAGAAAACGAAGGGAAATATCCCCAACGGCTTTGAGGCCCGAAAACAGAAGATGCATCGGCTCTGTAATTTGCCTCTAATAAATATTTTTCAGCATATTCATAAGTTATTCTACTTATAAGAGACGCCGTGGATGTTACAACCGTAGTGCCTGTTGCAACGTCAATCACAGACCCGCCATTAACAGTTGTGATTACGGGATTAGCAAAATTGTGGGTTTGAATATCGGATGAAGAAGATGTTGTTTTAGAAGTAATGAACCCAGCCACCGCTGTTATTGAATGTTTATTAAATGTCTTTGCAAAATTCAAAGTGTTTTCTGAGATCCAATATTGATTGCCGGTATTTGTCAATTCTGCTTGTCCGTTAAAACTTCTGCCACTCGTTGTTTTATAAGGATCAGCATAATAATTATAAATTGAATTGTATTCTTCATATCCAAACATTGACCTGAATTTCAAAGAAGGAAGAATATTTGCTTCTACATAAGCATTCCCATTCAAGCGCTGGTTAGTATAGTTATGCATTGGTCCTTCAGCAAGGCCAACTGGATTATCAAGGTCGAGCCTGAAAGGATCTGTAGTATATTGCTTACCTGTAGAATCCCATATTCCGATGATAGGCGAGCCTAATATCACATTTAAAATACTGCCGTTCCGTGAATTTTCAGAAACGTCCACATCAAACCAACGATCATAAGAGATGCTTGTCCCTACTTTTAATATTTTGTTTACTTTATGATCGAGATTCAGCTTGAAACTTTCCCGGTTAAGTGTGTTTGAAATAACAACACCATCCTGTTTTACAATCGAACCTGACATATAAAAATTGGTAGAAGCATTACCTCCCGAAACAGACAATTGATAATTTTGTTCGTTAGCAGTTCTGAATAATTCTTTTTGCCAATTTGTATTAGCAGTGTATTTAGACCAATCCAATGATTGCCCCATATCTGTCATCAGATCTTGATATTGTGTACTATTCAATACAGGCATGTATTTCATTAGATCTGAATATCCATTATACACTTGTAAATTCAATTCTGTTTTTTGGTTTTTGCCACGTTTGGTCGTTATCAACACTACGCCATTTGCGCCCGATGATCCATAGATTGCTGCTGCTGCTGCATCTTTTAAAATGGAGAAACTTTCTATATCACCGGGATTAATTTCATTGATACTTTGCGTTTGCACACCATCTACAATATAAAGAGGCTCGCTTCCGGAAGTGATTGAGGATGTGCCACGAATCCGGATTGAAAAACCGGATTGAGGTTGTCCGGAAGAGCGGATAACCTGAACCCCTGCTGCCTTTCCTTCTAATGAATAACCAAATTCAGTATTGGGCCTGTCTTCTAATGCTTTTGATGAAACGACCGATATGGAACTCGTAATATCTTTTTTCTTTTGAGTACCATAACCAATAACAACTACCTGATCCAACACTTTACTTTCTTCTTCCATGCTGACATTAATTATTATTTGGTTTCCTACTGCTATTTCAACTTCTTTATACCCTACATAATGAAAAACCAAAATCGCATTTTTATCTTTTACAGCAATATTAAAATGCCCGTTATTATCAGTAGCTGTGCCATTCTGAGTGAATTTTTCAGTAACTGTAACGCCCGGCATCGGAAGTTTGGTAACGGTGGAAATTACAGTTCCGGAAATATTAATATTCAAATTATCGGAAACATTCAACTTTGAGCCGTCAGGTTTTAATATTATAATATTTCCCTGAATTTTATAAGTAACCGCTTGTCCTTCAAGAATTTTATTCATTATTTGTTCAATAGAAAAATTATTAGCTTCTATTGATACTTTTTTATTAAGATCAACCTGGTCCTGGCGATAAAAAATACTAAAATCACTTTTCTTTTCTATCTCTTTAAATATTTGTTTCACAGGTACAGAATTCATTGTAAACGTAAATTTTTCCTGCGCGTACCCTTTGGCGTTTGCCTGAACAATACCAGCTAAAATTAAAATTGTTAAAAGCTTCATTGTTTTGATAGTTTTCTTAAACAAGGAATTTTGGCAAAAGCCTTTAATAGCATTAAGTTTCATACTTTTGATGAGTTTTAGTTAAGAATATCCTGACGAGGGATTTTTTTTAATTGAGATAGCCGATGATGCAGCAACATCCTCGGCTTTTTATTGATTTTTTTCTAAGGCATGCGTGTTTTGTTTTGGTGGATAATTATTTTTTTTCTTTTATTTTAATGCTCACAGTATCTCCATTTAGTTGATAGGAAATAGGCGTTGTTTCCTGAATAATGTTCAACACATGTTCTATATCCGGTACCTTATTAAAGCTTCCTGAAAAATGATAATTGTTTAACGAATCATCTTTTATCAGGATGACTACGCCATATTTACGCTCCAGTTGTACGGCAATATCTTTAAAACTTAAATCGTCAAACACAAGCATATCGTCCATCCAATAATTATAAGTATTGATATTGGGGGCATTCTTTAAAACTACCACCGGTGCTGGCCTTGCAGCAGGAATTATTTTATTTCGAGAAGGATGTTGAATTTTCAATACACCATTTTTTGAAAGAAATATGGTGCTTACTTTACCATTGTCAGCAAATCTGCCTTCGACAGAGATTTTTCCGTCCATTACTGCAGTTTCAAATATCGAATCTGTGGGGTACGCCTTGATATTAAATTCGGTGCCGATATCTCTTACCGTATAATCCTTAGTGGTAATCGTAAAAACCATTTTTTTATCATGTACCACTTGAAAGTATCCCTCGCCTTCGAGATAAACGTTCCTGTTTTTTTTGCCATAAGCATTATCAATCTTCAATGTGCTGGCAGCATTTAACCAAACTGTAGTACCATCATTTAATATTATTTTTTTCTGATGGCCATTTGGAACAATAATCTCCTCTGAAAAAGATGGCTTATCATTCTTCTTTTTGCCAATGATGAAGAAAGTCAATGCGCCAATAGAAATCAATAATGCAATGAATGCCGCAACTTTGAATTTATTAAGTTGCAAAATAAAAACTGAACGTTTTGGTTTTGATATTCTTTGCCTGAACAGTTGGTAAGCTTTCTCAACATTAATACTGTGGCTGTTTTCATAAAAGTCACTTGCGTTCCATAATGCTTTCATCTCAATGTAAAGATCTTCATTTGATGAATCTTCAGAAAGCCATTGGTCAATGAATTTTTTTTCTTCATCATTGGCTTCTCCGATAATATATTTTGTCAGGATGATTATGTCTTTTTCTTCTTCCATAATTTATGTGCTCTCTCTAAAACAACTGAGAAAGCTTTTACCCCCAAAGAGAAAAAAAATATTTTGCAGCAAAAGAATAAATAATAAGAATTCCTGGCCTCTCAGCCCTCCAAAGTAGGTTTCAAAAATATGCTTACAGCAAATGGACAAATAATGAGAATTCTTATTTAATTAAAATAAAACCTAAAAAAATATAATTGTAAATAAATGTTTCAGCGCCAACCGCAGTTTTTTTAAAGCGATAGACATTTGGTTCTCTACAGTTTTGGGAGAAAGTTCAAGCAGTGCGGCGATTTCGTGGTATTTTTTATTTTGAATACGGCTTAGTAAAAATATATTCCTGCATTGTTCGGGCAAATTCTCAATTGCTTTATTGATTTCTTGGCCGATTTCTTTTTCATCATACGCATAAGAAGGTATTTGCGAAAAAAAATTTTTTGATTCATTTTTAGATAGATATTCCCGATAGGCATTTTCAACTTTTGTACGCTTAATATAGTTAAGGCAACGGTTATAAACTGATTTATAGAGGTATGCTTTTGAAGGACCAGATTCTATTTGCCACTGTTTCTCCCATAGTTCGGTAAATAAATCAGAAACAATTTCTTCAGATACAGGTATATTTCCCACGATAGAATTGGCATAAAAACAAAGCTTGACATAATTAGCCTTAAATAATTCTTCAAAACCAATTACATCGCTTCCTTTCATTCCATTCATTATTCGGCGTTAACTGTTACTTCCTTTACGCTCCCCGTTCTGTTCAACGCACCCCATCCCTGTAATTCTCCCTTTATCGCTTTATTGATAGATTTGATAAGGATATAATACATCATCTGGCGATAGACTAACCTTTGTGGTACCATCCAAATTAATTTCAAATGATTTTCTTTCTCATATGCAAACGCCAGGGCCGCGCCCGCGATATCGACCAATGTAAAAATGAAGTAATATAAAATGATATGGGGTATGCTGGCTACTATGATACCGAAAGAGGCCATCAGTAAACTCAAGACTAAAATGATATCAGCCAAAGGCGCCAGGATGGGTAATATTATCTGATAAATCAAAATATTAGGCATGGCTACCATTCCAAAATTTTTATACTTTTTATTGAAAATAGTATCCCGATGTTTCCAAAAACATTGCATCACTCCAAAGCTCCATCTGAATCGTTGCTTTAAAAATTGACGGAACGTTTCGGGAGCCTCTGTGTAGGAAATAGCTTCGGTACAATTTCTGACAACATAACCGTTTCGTAAGAGCCGCATAGTAAGGTCGCAATCTTCCGCCAGCGTGTCTGAAGTAAAACCTCCTGATACCAGGATGGCGTCCTTTTTAAATGCGCCGATAGCGCCGGGAATCACTGTTATACAATTTAGAAGATCAAAAGCCCTGCGATCAAAATTCTGCGAAGTAATGTATTCAATGCTTTGCCACCTGGTTATCATATTTATTTCATTGCCTACTTTCACATTGCCAGCTACGGCCCCAACATTTTCATTTTCAAACTTTCTCATAAGTAAGGTGATAGCATCTGTCTTCAGTTGGGTGTCAGCATCTATACAAACCACATATTCGGCGCTGGATTTCTGAATTCCAAAATTTAACGCAGATGCTTTTCCTCCATTTATTTTTGTGAATACCTGAACTTTGGAATTATCTTTAAAAGCGGCCTCGACCCGTGAAAATGTTTCATCTTTACTTCCGTCGTCCACAAAAATAATTTCAATTTCAGGATAATCCTGTCCTAGCAGGCTATTGACTGTTCTTATGGCGTTTACCTCTTCATTATACGCCGGAACAATAACACTTACCAAAGGATATTCATTTTTACCTGAGAGAAGATATGCAGGGAAAATTCCTGAGTCTGATTTTTTGTCTTTTCTTTTCTGTATGCTGGCCAAAACCGCCATGGCGACAATACGAAGTACGGACAGCAATATGCCAATGATAAATAATGTGAATAATATCTGCCCACTCCAGTAAGTAGATTCCGCCAGGAAGAAATTAAATTTCCGGGTCCATCTATCGCGGTTATCAGCCACTTTAGGCATCACTTCATCGCGCGTTTTATCCATAAGATCTGACACCGAAGCAAACACGTATCCTCTTTTCTTAAAGTAATCAATGATGCGGGGGAGAGCCTCTACTGTGGCCTGGCGTGTTTCTCCACCTGCATCGTGCAATAAAATGATACTTGCGTTGGTTGCGGCTTCCTGGTTGATAACTCTTTGAACAATACTATCTGCAGAAACTCCCGGAGCCCAATCATTGGGGTCAATACTTTCATTGATGGTTAAATAATTTTCCTGTCGGCTTCTTTGTATCGGCGCCAGCTCATCATAAGTTTGAGGCTCAGAGTCAGCATTGTAAGGAGCTCTGAATAAAATGGTAGAATGCCCGGTAACGCTTTCAATCAAGAGTCTTGTCAGCTTCATTTCCAGTTCGGCCCGTGACAAACTCATTTCAGCAATATTATGATGGGTAAAAGTATGATTGCCTATTTCAAAGCCATCATTGTATTCCCGCCTTAAAATTGGAATGTTTTGCTCCGCATTAATACCAATTACAAAAAATGTCGCCGGTACTTTTTCCCGTTCGAGGATATCAAGGATTTTGGGCGTCCATTCAGCGCTGGGGCCATCGTCGAATGTTAAGATTAGTTTGTGTCCTTTGCCTACCGTAGTATCCTCTGCAAATTTTCTAATCACGTATCCTGAGGGCAGTTGTACATAATTTTGTTCAGCAATCAATTGTTCCGAGCTGTCAATTTCAAAATTAATTTTACCTGGCTGTGGCGAAGAGATAATATCCAAAACCTCTCCCTCCCCTACGAATCCAACATTGTTTGGAGCGATAGGTATTGTTTTAAGAGAATCAAAGTTAAAAGGGTTTTTCTGAAGGGATTCATTACTCAGGCTTCGGCCATAATATTTCCACATTCGCTGATCTTCTCTGCCCAGGAGCCAAAGCGCCGTACCGGCTGTAGGAAATTCATCACTAAATCTTAAAATATTAAAAGTGGTAGCCGCATCCGTAAACCAAATTTCGTGGTGAATATTGTCAGTGGAATCATCCGAATCCGTCGACTCATAGCTATAATGAAGGTTGTAAGAGTTATTGTCATAAATAATTTTCGCATTGATGGATTTCGCTCTATTGATCGCATCATTATAAGTCAAAGGTAAAGAGTCCATAACTCCATTAGACCAGGCGTAGCCAAAGCCTGCAACGCCCAAAATTATTTTTGATGGATCTATCCTATCGGCCGTCCAGGACACCGCATCTTCAATCCATTTTTGGCTGCTTATTGGTCCCGGCCCGGTAGACCCGTTGTATTCATCATAGGCCATTAGTACGATGTAGTCGTTATATTCAGACAATTTTTTATAATCATAATCTTCGTTCTTTGGTTCTACATCCATCGTTACCAACATATTCCTGGCATGTAGCGTTTCGTATAATTTCTTTTGGAACGAAGTAAGAGGTCCATTGGACTTCTCATTGAGTTCTTCAAAGTCCACATTGATACCATCCAAATGATAAAAAGAAAGCGTGTCAGCGATTTGCTCAATAAATTTATTTCGGAGAATTGTGTCCTTTAAAAGATAGTGCAATAATTTGCCATCGAAGTCATTTTTTGAACTATTAAAATTGCTTACTATAGGTAAAATGCGAAGTTTCTTTTGACGCATTACAGCGAGCCCTGCACTATCAATCCTTGTTTGAAGCCGATGTGTAACCGTGTCAATAAAAAACCATTCGGGTATTACTGTATTAATCTTGCCCGCATTTTTTTCCAGATCAGGAAGGGAGACTGCAGCGTTCCAGGGTGTATAAAATGCAGCTCTTATTAAATCTAGGGAATTTGCAGGAGATGCGCTTTTGGCTTTCGCCTTTTTTATCGAGTCTGTTTTTAATTTTTTAAATAAAAAATCTTTAAAGCCCTTATATTTTGTATTCTGATGGTTTTTTAAAATTAATGGATTGGAAGGATCTAACGCTGTCTGAAAAACCCTGGCTTTCGCTTCCATATTGGGAACATTGGGAAGCGAGCCACTGTATAAGGCGATACCAAGAACTACAAAAAAGAAAATACCAATTAATAAAAACAGACGGCCAGTCCATTTTACTCTCTTCCATCGGGTGGGTCTATCAGTCTGAAAAATTTGAGGTGTCTTTTCTGTACTCATTTTTAAAATTAGAAAAAACCGCGAATAGGTTTAAGTTTTCAAAGAAGCGAAGATACTTATGTTGGCTAATCAAGAACCCAAAATTATTCTTAAGAATAAGCGGCTTAACAGAAAATTACTTTAAATACTTAGTGTGGAGCAGTTTACTTATTGTTTTTCCAATATAAGCTGAAATATTCATTTTTAAGAATCACCATTTTCCCGGCTCAAAAAAAGAAAGGCCCCTGTAGAAACAGGGGCCGTTTACCAAAACTAACTGCTTATGAGAAAATTGAAATTTAATGTTTGTTGTTTATAGTGTTTCAAATCACATGCCAAAAGTAAAGAGGATATTGTTAAGAAAGCATTAAGAAACGATCATCTTTTTGCTAAAATTTTATTTCTACAGTAAAATGACACGTAACGGACATAAATCTAATTCAAAAAATTTTATTGTTGGGTAAGTTTTTCAGAATTTTCTGCGAACTGCAAGGCATCAATAAATTCACGCAAATCGCCGTTTAAAACATTTTCTAAGTTATAGACAGTCAATCCTATACGATGATCTGTTACCCTACCTTGGGGATAATTATATGTTCTTATTTTGGCGGATCTATCGCCAGAACTAACCAAACTTTTACGATGTCTTGATATTTCTTCTTCCTGTTTACGTACTTCTTCTTCGTAAAGTTTCGTCCGCAGCATTTGCATAGCTTTCTCGCGGTTGCCTAACTGGCTTCTTTCCGTCTGACAAACTATCACCAGGCCCGTTGGAATGTGCGTCAACATAACTTTTGTTTCCACTTTATTGACATTCTGGCCTCCGGCGCCACCACTTCGCGCTGTTTCCATTTTTACATCGCTGTCCCTTACTTCTACATCTACCTCTTCAGCTTCCGGCATTACTGCCACCGTTGCGGCACTCGTATGGACCCGTCCGCTGGCTTCTGTATCAGGAACCCGTTGTACCCGATGAACGCCGCTTTCAAACTTTAAAGTTCCGTATACGTCATCGCCGGTAACCTCTATTTGTACCTCTTTATAACCGCCGACCGTTCCTTCACTTTCACTCAATAAAGCTGTTTTCCAACCCATTGATTCACAAAATTTTAGATACATTCTCATTAGGTTTCCCGCGAATAAAGAGGCCTCGTCACCGCCCGTTCCCGCCCTGATTTCCAGTATACAATTTTTTTCATCCTGTGGATCTTTTGGTATCAGCATATTGCGGATATTCTTTTCAAGTTCTTCTTTTTCTGCTTGCAATTGAGGAAGTTCGTCCTTGGCCATTTCCCGCATTTCTTCATCATCGCTGTTAAGTACTTCTTTGTTGAACGCAATGTCATCCAATACTTTAGCGTATTTATTACGTTCGTTTACAATTTTTTCCAGGCTCCGATATTCCTTGCTTAGTTGTTTGTATTTTTTATTATCGCTCACCACTTCTGGGTTGGATAAGGCAACACCGAGTTGTTCAAATCTCGCTTTTATGGCTTCAAGTTTTTCCAGCATATTATTTTCAAAAAAATTTTTATTATTGATTGGGTAATTAAAGTATCAACTTATGTGGAAATTATTACCCTTGTATCTTTGATAACTGTAGGCAAAATTAATCTAATACTTTTTACATGCGATATCGAAAATTTAAGGCTGACTATTTATTCACCGGTGAAGCACTTCTGAACAGCGACAACGTATTAATAACAACGGAAAATGGAGAAATAAAAGAAATTCTTAACACAAAGGACGCCGGAGAAAATATTGAGATTTTAAACGGTATCATTTCCCCCGGATTTGTAAATGCGCATTGTCACATCGAACTCTCACATCTAAAAAATAAAATACCTGAAAAGACAGGCCTGGTTGACTTTGTTTTTAAGGTGGTTTCTGAAAGGCATTTTGAAGAAAAAGAAATTATTGATTCAATAGCGAATGCGGAAAATGAAATGTGGCAAAATGGAATTATTGCCGTTGGCGATATCTGCAACAATTCTTTATCTGCTTCGCAGAAAACAAAACAGAATCTCCAATATTATAATTTTATCGAAACAACCGGTTGGCTCCCTGCGATTGCAAAATCGCGTTTTGAAAAAAGCAAGGTCATTTACGATGAATTTGTCAGAAATAATTTTAAAGCTTCCATTGTTCCACACGCGCCATATTCTGTTTCTGAAAATTTATGGAAAGAAATGATGCCTTATTTTAAAGGCAAAACAATTAGTATCCATAACCAGGAGAGCCCGGAGGAGGATCTATTTTTCCTTGAGGCAAAAGGCGATTTTACAAAAATGTATAAGATGATGAACATTGATAATTCGTTTTATAAAGCCAGGAAAATAAGAAGCGTCGGAAGTTATTTTGAAAAACTTTCGTCCGCAGCATCGGTTATTTTGGTTCATAATACTTTTACTAAACAGGAAGACCTGGATTTCATAAATCAAACCAAAAACAAAAAACAATTGATTTCCTTTTGTCTTTGCCCAAATGCCAATCTCTATATCGAAAACACACTGCCACCCGTATATCTATTTATAAAGAATGATGTCAATATTATCCTGGGAACGGATAGTCTTGCGTCAAATCACCAGTTAAATATCCTGGAAGAAATAAAAACGATTGCAAAAAATTATCCTGAAATAAAAACTGAAACGTTCTTAAAATGGGCCACGATGAATGGCGCCCAGGCTTTACAAATGAATGAAGAGTTAGGAAGTTTTGAAAAAGGAAAAACGCCGGGGATCGTATTGATCGAAAATGTGGAAGGTGGAAAAATTAATGTTGCATCAAAAATTAAAAGACTCCTTTAATTAAAAGCAAAGACAGTAAAGAGACATTTAATCCCATTTTTTATTTTGGATTATAATCGTTAAGAGCTTTAATACCGGCTGCTTTACAAAATTTCTGACAAAACATCTAATGTTTTCATCTTCCCAAATTCGGGAATGTGCCAGGCATAAAAGTTTTCCATAATTTTTAAAATAACACTACGGATTTTTCTGTTCATTTTTATTTCGCGCAGGTCATTAGGATGAATGGCTTTTAATAGTTCAGAAATATAAAATCCTGCTTCAGCGCCTGCACTACCTGCCTCGACAGAATTTTCTTCTGAAAAATTTCCCTCCGGAAAATTAAATTTGTTTCTTTTCTCAGAATAATTATTTTGTAAGCGAAAACCTAAAAAAGGAGCAAGCTGCAATGAAAAATAAAGCGGAAAATTAGCTGTGATTTCAGCATCGGAAGTATCTAACTCAATGAACGCCGCTTCGCAAAATTGGAAAAGAGCCTCGTTGGTTTCTGGTTGTTTCAAGCTTTTTTGCAAAACTTCTACCATGAAAAGCGCCACTGCATTTTTGGTAATATTGCTCAGAATATTTTTATAAAGCACACTCCACCGCATGTCTTTTATTCTTTGCAGATTTTTTAATTCATTATGATACACCACCATTTCCAAAATTGAAGACGGCTGAAAGAAATGCGCTTTGCCGGTCTTTCCGGAAGTGCGAACGCCATTAACCAGGTAAGATTGCACACCAAACATTTCAGTAAAAATAGAAGCAATGACACTCGTTTCTCCGTATTTCACCGTCCTTAAAACAATCCCCTTTGTTGAATAAATCATGGATTAATGTGCTAATATGCAAATTCGATACTACGTTGATTTGAAAATTACAGCAAACGAACAAATAATCAAGAATCTTATTTACGAATGACCCAATAAACCAATAAACTATTTAACCAATAAACTAATCTTTAACTTGCATCTTCATGCACACACTCAAAAAATCTCTCGGCCAGCATTTTTTAAAAGATGAAAAGGTGGTTGGTAAAATTATAGATGCTTTAATGCAGCATCCATTTAAAAATTTACTGGAAGTTGGCCCCGGCGGCGGCGCGCTTACCAAACATTTGGTAAAAATTCCCAACATTCATTTTAAAGCAGTGGAGCTTGACCAGGATAAGATTGATTTTTTAGTAAAAGAATTTGATTCATTAAAAGATGATTTGATTCATAAAAGTTTTCTGAATATGGACCGTCCTTTTGACGAGCCATTTATTGTAATCGGCAATTTTCCCTACAATATTTCTACACAAATTTTATTTAAAGTTTTGGATTGGAAAGAATATGTCCCGGTGGTGATAGGGATGTTCCAGAAGGAAGTGGCGGAACGGGCCGCCTCCAAAGAAGGCAGTAAAATTTATGGAGTTTTAAGTGTACTTATTCAATACTACTATCATGTGGAATATTTATTCTCTGTAGGTAATGAATGTTTCATCCCGCAACCCAAAGTACAAAGCGGCGTGATTCAATTAACAGCACGCACGAATTACCTTCCCATAAAAAGTGAAAGAGCGTTTTGGGTGCTGGTAAAAACTGCGTTCAATCAACGTCGCAAGACCTTGCGTAATGCATTGAAAAGCCTGGTTACTAAAGAAGATTTACAGGATAATCTTTTCGACCGAAGAGCCGAAACCCTGAGTGTAGCCGAATTTGCAGCGTTAACTTTTAAAATGATATAAAGATCGCAGTTAGAGATATCGCTTTTGAGCATTTTTTTATTCAAATAAGATTCGCAGAATTTTAAGGAAGACATCAAGCCTTTTTAATCGTTAATTACATCTTCATATCAATCGTCCTTCATTAAATTTGTTTTATTTATAAAATCAACGAAAATGAGCGAAACAAATTCCATTGCAGGTATCAGGAAAGTATACCAGTTAAAATCGCTTCTTGAAAAAGACGTAGATGCCAATCCTATAAAACAATTTAAAGATTGGTGGCAGGAAGCAATAGAAAGTAAAATAGAAGAGCCGAACGCTATGACGCTTGCTACCTGCGATGCTTCGGGAAAACCATCTGCAAGAATTGTATTACTGAAAGAAATTAAAGACAACGGATTTGTCTTTTTTACAAACTACTTAAGCCGTAAAGGAAAAGAGATAGAGAAAAATCCATTTGTGTCGTTGCTATTTTTTTGGAAAGAATTGGAGCGGCAGGTGAGAATTGAAGGAAATATAAAAAAAATCAGTGCTGAAGAAAGTGACGAATACTTTTCTCAAAGACCACTTGAAAGCCGTATAGGTGCCTGGAGTTCGCCGCAAAGCTCAGTTATAGAGAATCGTGAAGTCCTTCAAAAAAATGTTGAAAAATACAATCTTGAATTCGGCACGCAACCTATCCCGCGTCCTGAATATTGGGGAGGATATATCGTATCGCCCAACAGAATGGAGTTCTGGCAAGGCAGGCCAGGAAGGCTCCACGACCGGCTGCAATATTCTTTGTCGAAAAATGATGCATGGATTATTAACCGCCTGGCTCCATAAATAAAAACATCCGTAAAACAAGAAGCCCGGTGTGTCCTCCTTAATGACACCACCGGGCAAGTATCTTCGGAGCTTTATGTTTTTACCAGGAAAAACAATTCATCCCGCTATTATGCTTCCTTAATGTTTTTAGCTTTTTCTGCTTTGGCAGCTTTCACATTTTTTGTTACAGGCCTTGACTTACCAAAAGACCCCATAGCTATTTTCCCTTTTTTAGTTTTTTTATCTCCGCGTCCCATTAAAATTTATTTTAGAAAATGAATAATTAGTAAAAAAAAAGCAAGATACATCAATGCATCTTGCTTTAAGAAATTCTTGCGAAAATCAGATTTTTGATGACAGTTCTTTACCTGCTTTAAACTTAGCTACTTTCTTAGCTTTAATTTTAATAACAGCTCCTGTTTGAGGATTACGGCCATTGCGGGCAGCTCTTTTACTTACAGAGAAAGTACCAAAACCTACCAGGGTAACTTTGCCGCCACCTTTTAAAGTTTTAGTAACTGCTGAGGTAAAAGAATCTAGAGCAGCATTAGCCTGTGTCTTTGTAATTTCTGCATCATCAGCCATTTTGGCGATTAGTTCAGCTTTGTTCATAATAATTTTTATTTGATTTTTTTACAGCGACAAATATAGAAGGTTTTTTATTGAAATGAAATTTTTATAAAAAAAATTTTTGCACCAAATTCCGATGGAATCCGCAATTGGTACGGTTTTTAGGTTTACCAGCCGAAAAATGATGAACAAGGAATTCTT
>Ga0134126_10002730_pt1 | contig 22185 bp, 17 predicted proteins | sample KB31752_FD_96881 | JGI IMG/M metagenome (GOLD analysis project Ga0134126, IMG submission 96881) | Terrestrial soil microbial communities with excess Nitrogen fertilizer from Kellogg Biological Station, Michigan, USA - KB3-175-2 | ecosystem: Environmental > Terrestrial > Soil > Unclassified ... | reverse complement strand
GGAATTTGCGCAAAAAGCCCACGACCTGCTCACCCAGGCTTTGCACCAGGACCCAAAGGATGCGACTGTGGCTGCCGATCTTGCCTACATGGAGCAGCGGGCGGGGAACACCTCCCGGGCGAAGCAGCTATACCGGCAGGCCCTGCAGGCCGATCCCACCCAAGTGGATGCGGCTGTGAACCTGGGGGTAATTGAGGCGCAGGGCGGCGATCCCAGCGCGGCGCTGAGGCTCTGGCAGGATGCTTTCATAAGGACGCCCGCTCACAGCGCCATCGGCATAGACCTGGCGCTGGTTTCCTGCGATATGGGCCAGGTTGACGAGGCCCGTGCCTACCTCAACCGAGTTCTGCAATTTAATCCCGATCTGGCCAGAGCCCGGCAATTTCTCGAGCACCTGAACGCACAGCCACCAAAATGCGACCCCTAGCTCGACTTGGGCTACTCACCGCGGCTGGCCGCCTGTTTGGTTGCGTACCTGTTCCAGCAGCCGCAGATTGTCCTTCGCCACCTGGTTATTGGGATCGAGACTGAGAGCGCGTCGCAGGTGGGCTTCCGCGGTGTTGTAGTCCTTCAGCGCGGCCAGCACGGAGCCCAGGCGGGCTTCGGCGTCGGCGTCATTGGGCCGGAGCTTCACTACCTCTTCGAACTGCTGGGCGGATTCGGCGAACTGCCCTGTGAAAGCCAGAGCGGAGGCCAGGTTGTAACGGGCGTCGAGATAGTCGGGGTCGGCCTGCACGGCCTGCTGCAATCGCTGTACGGCTTCCTGTTTGCGACCTAGTTGCAGCAGGGCCGCGCCCAGGCTGTTGAGGGCGGTGGCGCTGTTGGGACGCTGGGCGATGGCGACCTCGAAATGGCGGGCGGCCTCGGCCGGCTCCTGGCGCGACAGCAACAGGGCCCCAAGGTTGTAGTTGGCGGCGTAATCGTTGGCGTCGCGTTGCAGCTTATGGCGCATGAGCGCTTCCTGCAGAACCATACGCCCGTCGCCTCCGCCGGGAGGAGAGCTGGTAACCACCTGCAACGAAAGATGCGCCATCTCATCCATGGCCATGTTGCCAGCCATCACCGGCTGTGGCGGGTGGTGCGGGTTGCGCGGATTCTGCTTGGAATTGTCGTAGGTGTAGCGCATGGAAACCACGCTGCCCGCGGGAAGAAGCACGGGTTTCCGGTAACGATAAATGCCCTGCCAGGCCGGGTCCCAGTGGGGAATCAGCAGCAGCCATTTGCGGGAGCCATCCGGCAGGGTGGCGTAGGCCGCCAGCCGCTTGCCCAGATAATGGGCGTGCGGGTAAACGGCATAGACTCGCACCGCCAGCGGCAGCTTGAAGTCGTCCGCCACCTGAAAGTCGCTCGCGCCTGCAGGAATATTGAGCTGATCATCCCCGTCCAACTGCAGCAACATGGGGTTAAGCGAGGGCTTCTGGTCTGAGAAGAAGAGCCCGATGGTGGGCCGGATGGGCACCGGCGTACCCGATGGCCGCATGTGGATGTTGAGCACCAGGTCTGTGCCCGGGGATAGCTGCCAGGTCATATTCTCGGGCTCGACCCAGATGGGAATTCCCGGCTTCCAATAGATGAAGTGGCCTTCCGGTTCGAAGACGTCGCTTTCCATCTCCACATCCATGCCATCAAACCCCGGGCCGGGACCGGGATGGCGGGCCTGCATCCGTCGCGCGGAGTGGTTCCGGTCAATCAGCAGATTGGCGTGGTGGGTTACCTTGGGGTCCCCGGGGTGAATCTCCACCGCTCTTACATAGTGGGTACTCGTGACCGGAACCCCAAAAATAAAGTTGTGGTAAACGTCGGTTCCCTGGGCAGGGAGGACGTAGCCGGGAGGCGCCTGCAGGATCAGGTCGGGCTTGCCGCCTTGCCAGCCCGTGGCCAGCTTGGGAGGCGGAGGTGCCTGCGCCAGATTGCCCGCTGGCGCTCCCTGTTCCGCCCAGCGGGCCAGGATAGTAATTTCCTCCTCCGTCAGCTGAAGTTGGTCGGCGAAGGCCACCGTCTTGGGGTCGGGCAGCCAAGGCGGCATGATGCGCTTGGCGGTGACGAAGGCCATCTGGCGGGCGTACCGCTTGGCATCCTCATAAGTGACCAGCGACATAGGCCCCGATCCGCCGGGCTGGTGGCATTGCACGCAATTGGTATAAAGGATGGGGGCGACGTCGTGGCTGTAGGTCGGATGCAGAGGGATTACCCGCTGAACTGAGCTTGCCTTTGACGCGGCAGCGAGGTGGGAAGAATCAGACCAGCCGCCGGCCACAGTGATGGCGGCCCCGCCTAACATCAGCAACAAGACAATGAGACGGCGATTCACTGCGCCAATCCAAACCGGACAAGCGCGGCTGGAGGCGGGGAACTGGGTGTGGGAGATGCCGGATTCATCACCGCTACCGGAAGCGAGAGGCATTTTAACGCCTTTCAAGTGGCCTGAACAATGAGCCTCGGGGACTTCGCCCGCGACCGGTCAGCCGGGCCACAAGAACTGCGCGGTGCGGTACTATGTTTCCACCGCTGGATACCCCTATGTTCTTAGGCTTTCTTTTGTTTTTGCCTCTGCTCGGTCAGGCCGCCAGCCCCAATGCCGTTCCGGCGACTCCGGCAGCGTCCGCCCAGGGGTCAACCGTCACCGGTGTCGCGCCGGCCGACTCGGGAGCTGAATTTGCCCAGGCGCAGGCTCTGATAGACCACGGCAAATTCGACGAAGGGATCGCCCAGTTGCAACAATTGCAGGCGCGCGACCCCAAGATGAAGGGCTTAAATCGGGAGTTCGGTGTGGCCTACTACAAGCACAGCGACTTCATGACCGCCTCCCAATACTTGCAACCGGCGCTGCAAGAGGATCCCAACGACGGAGAGGCCACGCAACTGCTGGGGCTGTCTTACTACTTTTCCGGCAGGCCGGCGCAGGCGGTTCCATTGTTGGAAAAGGTCAATTCCTGGTATCCCTCGGCTAACGTGGACGCCAGCTATGTCCTGGGTATCTGCTACATCCAGCTGCACAATTACGACCAGGCGCGCAAGGCATTCGCGACCATGTACGGGGTACCGCCGGATTCGGCCCCCGCCTACTTGTTCGCGGCGCGTATGCTGCTGCGCGAGGAATTCGATCCCATCGCCGAACAATACGCCCGGCAGGCGATTGTCCTCGATCCCAAGCTGCCCCTGGCGCACTATTTTCTGGGCGAGCTCTATCTTTATAAGTCGCGAATTCCGGAATCCATCGCGCAGTTCCAGCAGGAGATGGCCCTCGATCCCGCGCATGCGCCCACGTATTACAAACTGGCTGACGCCTATACCCGCGTGCTGAAGTGGGATGATGCCGAGCGTCTGCTGCAGCGCTCCATCTGGCTGGATTCCACCGCCAGCGGACCCTACATTCTGATGGGCAAGGTGCTGCTGAACAAGGGCGAGCCCCAAGTCGCCGTGCGCACCTTGAAACACGCCCTGCACATGGATCCCAACAACTACATTGCCCATCATCTGTTGGGAGAATGCTACCGGGCGCTGGGGGAGACACAGCAGGCGGCGGATGAGCTGAAATTGGCCAGCCAGTTGGAGTCTAAGCAGTAAAAACGGTAGTTGGTAGCTGGTAGTTGGTACTCGACCAAAACTATAGCCACCAGTTACCCGTCACCAACTACCAACTACCGGGTTTTTGCTTCCGCCACACCAACGTACTTGTCCGCGCCACCATAATAGAAGAGCCAGCGCGTGCCGCTGCGCACCAGGCCTTCCACGAATACCACGTTGGGCACCTGACCAACTTTCTCCCACTCTTCGTCCGGCTCGAAGAGGGGAGTGTCGGCTCGGGCCAGGACCTTGGCGGGATCCTGCTTGTCGAACAGCGCCCAGCCGGTGCGGTAAACCAGGTGATCGTCCGCTCCGTTGTATATAAGGAAGATTCCCTGCTGGGTGATCACCGGCGGCGGACCAGGTTCGACCACACGTGAATCAAACTGCCCGGGGCGGCGCGCCAGCACAGGCTCGTCGAGCGCGTCGGTCCAGTGCAGCAGGTCGGTAGACCAGGCCAGGCCCATCTGGTCGGTGTTATCGGGTTTAGTGCCCAGGTAGTACATCCACCATTTGCCGCCAATTTTGCGCGGGATAATGGCGCCTGACTTGGTCCACTTTACGTTCCATTTGCCTTTGTAGGCGGGCAGGAGAATGCCGCGGCGCTGCCAGTGAATCAGGTCGCGCGAGGTGGCCAGGCAGAGCTGCGCGTCGTGTTTGTTGTAACCCGTATAAGTCAGGTACCAGGTGCCTTCGATTTTGACCAGGCGCGGGTCTTCCACCCCGCCATCTTTCTCATAGTCCGTTTCTGGAACGAAGGTAGGCTGTGGGTTGCGGGTGAAGTGCACGCCATCGCGGCTGGTGGCGTAACCCAGGCGCGAGGTACCGTTTCCGTCCTGGGCGCGGTAGAGCATGACGAAGCGGCCGCGGTCCTTAACCACCGCCGGGTTGAACACGCCCGCCGATTCAAAACCGTCGCCCCCGGGGCGAAGGATTGGCTGCCTGGAAACTCGCTTCCACGGCCCGAAAGGCGGTCTGAACCTGGAGCCCTGCGCGGCCAGCAGCAGAAGCGCGCCGGCGATTATCACCGTCAGCCGGATTCCGCGTGCGCTCATTGGGTTCTCGCTGCCGGCGCCGGGAGATGCTCGAGGCGTTCCACCCAATCGCGTGGCAGTTGGTGCAGGAGCGCCAGAAATGCTCCGTTCGTCCAGCCGAACCCGATCACATTCGACTGATAGCCCACGGCAACTTTGGTCTCGTCGGATCGGGTCAGGACATTGTATTTCTCACGAATCGTGCCGTCCCGGCGGAAGTTCTCGTTCACCATGGACAGGAATTTATAACTCAGGCGGTTGGCATCATCGTTAAATCCGTAGCGTCGCAGGCCCTCGATCGCCAGCAGCTGCGTGGGGGCCCAGCCATAGGGCAGATCCCACTGCACCCCGGTTTGCTGGTCGCTCATGGCTAGGCCGCCAGGGTGTTCGAAAATACCCAGGTTGCGCTCGACGGCGCGCGCCTGCTCGGGCGTGGCCAGGCCCGCCCACAAGGGGTAGAAAGTTGTGATGTAGTTATAAGCGGAACGCGAGCCAGTCTGGAAGTCATAATCGAAGAACATTCCCCGCTCGCCATCCCACAGGTACTTATTGATGGCGTCGCGGCGGGCTTGGGCGCGCTGCGCCCATTGCCGGGCTTCCGCTGGCTTGCCCAACAGGGTGGCCATCTGCTCCAGATCCTTCTCCGTCTTATATAGAAGACTGTTGAGGCAGACCGGCGCGTAATGGTGGGTATCGCCGGCATAAGGGCCGAAACGGAAAGATGGGTCAAATCCCGACTCGCGCATGCTGCGGTCGGCTTTGTAATAGTCGGGAGTAAGCTGCAGATCGCGCACGTGGGTGCAGCCGGCGGATTCCTGGCCAGTAAATTGTTCGCCCGAGCAGATCGCCAGGGCGAACACCGGGCCGGCGTCAGGGTTGATGGTTTTCTCCATCAGAAGGTGGCTGGCGGCCGCAGGAGGATGAAGCAGGTAGTAGCCGGCGACCGCGCGATAGTAGCCGGGATCATTGTGCAGTTCCTCGGGCGCGGGGCCGGTTCCGAAATCGAAGTAACGTGAGAGCCCGGTGGCGCCGGCCAAATGAGGCTCGTGGATCCAAAGCTGGTAATCCCTTTCTGCGTCCTGGTAGGCGCGCTCCAGCCAGGCGCGGTCGTTTTTCCCCGCCGCTTGGTCCGCTTCATAAACCCCCAGGATCATGGAAGTGAGAAATGGCGGCTGGGAGCGGCTGAGGTAGTAAGTGCGGTTGGCGTTGAGCACGCCCCCATAGTGTTCAATCTCAAAGGAAAAGTTTTCCACCATGTCACGGGCCAGGTCCACGCGCCCATCGCGCAGCAGGCCACGAATAATGAAGTAGCTGTCCCAGCCGTACATCTCGTTGAAGCGGCCGCCGGGCACTACGTAAGGATGGTCAAGAAAGAGCAAGCCCTGCGTCTGAAGGTTGCGTGGGTCAATTTCGCCCAGGCGGTCAAGGACCTTGGGCAGGTGCTGGACGGAAACGCTGCACTGCTTGGATAAAGCCTGCAGGCTCGGCGTTTCGGGAAAATCCGCCGGAAGATATATCACCGACGCCGTCTTCAGTTTGGGATCAGTCACGCTGGCGCACTGGTTCATGGAACGGGTCAGCGTGTCCCAGGCGTTAGAAATATAGTGCAGGATGGGCGCCAGTCCGGGCGCAGCCGCCGGCCGGGACGGGGAGGGCTGCGCCGAAGTTGCCTGTGGGCGAGCGGGTAAGCTGAGGGCCAGAACGAGCAGCGGAGCCAGGAGAAAGGATTGTTTTCGAAGCATAAATAGGCAATGCCTGCAAATCCGCGAAGCAAGCCAGCTTACACAACTCGGGCAAGCGGCAGCAACGGGAGCGCCGTCCCGGTGGGCCGGAGCACGGTCTGCAAAGGCCGGCGAAGCGAACTAAGAGAAGCAGCCTGATAGTGTCAACCTGCGTGAAGCACCCGGCTGGACCATGCAACGGGCGTAGTGGGAATCAGTGGTACGGGTGCGACGAGCTATCTCGCCAGGATGAGGGCGGCTTGCGAAAGGCGCTACCCTCCTTTAACCTTGAGTTGGTAATGTTCCTACTCTCGGCCGGGATGGCGGAACTGGCAGACGCAGCGGACTCAAAATCCGCCGGTGCTTAGCACCTTGGGGGTTCAACTCCCCCTCCCGGCACCAGCACTAAGGCACCGCTTACCGGAAGCTTCCGCGTCACCGGCCGCCGATCGTCAAGAAATCCGTTTGGCGACAACACTTTTCTGAATACTCCTTTTCTCAACCTTCGGGTATAATGCCGCAACTTTTCTTGGCTTGGTAATAGTTGAGTCTGGTTTCACAAAAAGGAACTAGACGAATCGAAAGCGCACAAGCGGGCGCGCGGCGAAGCATATACGTGTGGCGCTTCTCACCTCTTTTGACGAGCGCCATTCATCCCGGGAGGCTATGTCCATGACGCGAATCCATCAGCGAGCGAGCGCCACGCAGTACGGGCGGTGCAACCAATTTGGTATTCGATGCCTGCAGGCAGCACGGTGCGTGGCCTGCGTCTTCGCGGCATTGGCGTTCCTGGTCACGCTGGCAACGGCGCAATCAAGCAGCCTGCTGAATGGCAGCGTTTCTGACCCCTCGGGCGCGAGCGTAGTCGGCGCGAAGGTTACTTTGACAGAGGCGACGACGGGGCTGCAGCGGACCACCACGAGCAACGCGACCGGGCTCTACCAGTTTCTGGATTTGCCACCCGGCACCTATCGGCTGGAGGTTATGGCCAAGGGCTTTGCGCCCTACATGGCGTCCAATGTCACCCTGGTAGTCAAAACCCCCTCCACCCTCAACGTTCATTTGCAGGTTGCGGGCGCGTCGGAATCGGTCACCGTGGAAAGCCAGGCGCCGCTGGTTAATCGCACCGATGCCTCGCTGGGCAATACCCTCGAGCAAAACCAGATTGCGGAGTTGCCCATCGCCGACCGCAATGTAGTTGAATTGCTGAGCCTGCAGCCGGGCGTGGCCTACCTGGGCAATGAACTGGATGCCGCGAAGGACACGCGCAGCGGCGCAGTGAATGGCATGCGCAGCGACCAATCCAACGTGACCCTCGACGGCATCGGGGTCAATGACCAGAACAATGGGTACGCCTTTACCAGCGTCTTGACGGTGCCGCCCGATTCGGTCCAGGAGTTCCGGGTCACCACGGCCAACGCTAATGCCGATTCCGGTTATTCCAGCGGCGCCCAGGTGGCGCTGGTGACCAAAAGCGGAACCAACAGTTTTCACGGCTCGGCCTACGAATACAACCGCAATACCATCTTCAGCGCCAACGACCCGTTTTTGAAGGGTTCCCAGCTGGCCAGTGGGCAGCCCAACCAGGCGCCCAAGCTGTTGCGCAATGTATTCGGCGCCACCTTCGGAGGGCCGATCAAGCGCAACCGGCTCTTCTTCTTTGCCAACTATGAAGGCCGTCGCGACGCTCAGGGCACCAGCGTACTGCGCGACGTGCCCAGCGCGACATTGCGAGCCGGCGATCTGGTGTACTTATGTCAGCGCAATTCAGACGGTTCCCTCGACACAGCCGCTTGTCCCGGCGGCACCGTTAACGGAGTGACCGGGGTTGCGCCCGGCTACTACGCCCTCGGCCCGGCGCAAATCCGGGCCATGGACCCGCTGGGCATCGGACCCAATCAGGCGGTCGAGAACATCCTCGGGCAGTACCCTTTGGCCAACGAAAACGCGGGTGACGGTTCGAACACGCTGGGCTATCGCTTTTCCTCCAATGCTGACTCCAGCTTCAACACCTACATCACACGCCTCGACTGGTACATCACGTCCAGCGGCTCGGAAACGCTGTTTTGGCGCGGGCAGACGCAAAACAACAGGCAGCCTGGAAAACAGCAGTTTCCCGGTCAGCCCGCGGCCACCACGCTTCTGGACGACAGCAAGGGTTCCACCGTGGGGCTCACTTCCATCCTTTCCCCCAGGCTGGTCAACGAATTTCGCTGGGGTTTCGTCCGCCAGGGAGGCCAGAACGCCGGCACGTCCAATGTTCCCGGGGTTTTTTTGAATGGCCTCGACGACCTGACTCCTTTCACTCGCTCCACCACCACCTTTGTGCCTGTCCACCAGTTCACCGATAATGTCAACTGGACGCGGGGAAATCACACCCTGCAGTTCGGAACCGATCTGTTTTTGATCCGGGACGACCACATCAGCTACGCCAACTCGTTCTCCGACGTTCAGACCAACGCCGTCTATCTCAACACCGGAGGAATTGCCGGCACCAACAGCCCGCTGGATCCGGCCAACAATGGTTACCCGGCGGTGGACGGCAACTTCGGTCCCAACTATGACAGCGCGGCTACCATCCTGCTGGGTATTTTCCCCGAGGGCGACGGCATTTATAACTTTAACCGCAACGGCACCGCTCTGGCCCAGGGCGCGGCCATCAAGCGCCGCTACGCCATGAACGACTATGAGTTTTTTGGCCAGGATACCTGGCACATGACGCCCCGGCTGACCCTTACCTACGGCCTGCGCTGGGTGCTGGACTCTCCGCCCCACGAGACCAACGGATTGCAGGTCGCGCCCTGTGTGGCGGCCGCAAATGGCGGCTGTACCAATCAGAACGTCGCCGACTGGTTCAACCACACCGCCAATTTAGCGGCTCAGGGCATGCCGGCCAACAACGCGGGCGAGATTTCTTTCGTCCTGGGCGGCCCCGCCAACCACGGTCCCGGCATGTGGAACTGGGATAAGAAGGATTTCTCTCCCCGGGTCGCCATAGCCTGGGCGCCGGACACTGGTGATGGCTGGGTCGCAAAAATTCTCGGACACAAAGACCAGTTCTCAGTACGCGGTGGCTACAGCATCATGTACGACCATTTCGGAATTCCCATCGTGAACAGCTTTGACCAGCACGGCTCCTTCGGCCTCTCTACCGATCTGGGAAACCCAGCCGGTGTGGTTACGCCCGCCAATGCGCCACGGTTTACCTGTCTGATCGGCGCATCCTGCCTGCCTCCGCCCTGCCCTTCTTTGAACGATCCGGGCTGTTTGTTCGGCCCCACGCCATCCGGCGCTTTCCCGGTTACACCCAGCAATTCCGCCTTCGCCATCAACTGGGGGCTGGACCAGACTCTAAAGACGCCGTATTCGCACGTCTTCAACTTCTCCATCGCACGCCAAATTAACGAGCACTCGTCGCTGCAGATTTCTTACGTGGGCAGCATAGGACGGCGCCTGCCTTTGCAGGTTGACCTGGCCATGCCCGCCAATCCCACCGACCCTGCCAGCAAGACAACCTATTTCCAGGCCGCCACCATGCTCTCGATGGCCGCTGCCAGCAACACCGGAGTCGCTCAGATAAAGCCCATACCATTCTTCGAAAACATGTTTCCGGGCTGGGCGGGCATGCCCTATAGCCAGCTCAGCAGCCAATCCCTGGCGTGCGCGCCGGGCAACTATCCCGCCAATGCCAGCGCCACACAGGCCATTTACGAACTCTGGAATTGCTATCCGCACAACGAGACCTTTTCATTGTTCCAGATGGATGTGCCCAGTTCTATCAGCGGGGTGAACCTCCCCAACAGCAGGTTCGGACCGTACACCTTCTTCCATGACCAGTTCGCTTCGCTCTACGCGTGGCGCAACCTCGGCACTTCCGACTACAACGCGCTGCAGGTGACCTACAATGCCCGCTGGTCCAATCTGCAGGGACAGTTTAATTACACGTTCTCCAAGTCGCTCGACGAGGCCTCAGCCGCGCAGCGCGTTGGCCCGTACGAAGGAACAGGCGGGACGGGTAACGACTTGAATGGCGGCGGTATTGTTATCAATTCCTGGGACCCCCTTTCTCTGCGCGGCCTCTCTGATTTCAATGCCTTCCACCAGATGAATGCCAACCTGGTCTACCTTCTTCCTTTCGGCAAAGGTCAGAAGATGATGGCAGGCGCCGGGTCGGTGGTGCAGGCCTTAATCGGCGGGTGGCACGTCTCCGGCCTGTTCCGCTGGACCAGCGGGTTTCCCATCACCATTGATAACGGCTTTACCTGGGCGACCAACTGGAACATCGAGGGGGACGCCATGCCCAACGGGCCGGCTCCGGTGGCATCCAACCCCAAAAACGCCGTGGTCAACGGGGTGGGCATCGGCCCCGACATCTTCGCCAATCCGGCAGCCGCCGAGGCAGCTTTCCGCCCCGAGTGGCCGGGCGAGTCAGGCGTCCGCAATAGCGTGATTGGCGATGGCATGTTCGAAATTGATACCGGCCTCAGCAAGGAGTTCTCCCTGGGTGAGCAGAGGCGTCTGGAGTTCAGTTGGCAGGCGTTCAACGCCACCAACTCGGTGCGCTACGACGTGCGCAGCGCTCAACCTTCGCTTTCCTATGACCCGACACAGTTCGGAAAATATCTTTCGACCCTGACCACGCCTCGGTTCATGCAGTTTGCCTTGCGCTTTGCATTCTGAGTGCGCGGCGTGCTGCTTGCTTCGGGGAATCGGCGACCTTGGTTTTCAGGGCGGCTTGGGGATCAGATTGGATCAGAGGCTGATCCCCTCATAAGTGGCGGGACTCTTCTGTGCTTCCTGCCGTCTTTCAATCGGACGCTGCTTTCATCATCCAGCTCTGCTTTGGCTGCGGAAAAATGTTCAGGTAAAGCACGGCATAGCGGAAGGCCAGCACGGCCGCGGCAATAATCGCGATCGTGGAAGCCATCTCCGTCCACTTGGGCACGTAGTGCACGCCGGCGCTCGCCTGCAATCCCGTGACCGACACGTTCAGCCGATTCGCCACAAAGCCCATCACCACCAGCGCGCACGTCCAGTACAGCCACTGTGGGTTATTGCGCACCTGCTCCGAGCTCAATAGCGCCAGTGGGACGATCACGAAGAGCGCCATTTCCAGCCAGAACAGTCCGGTCTCAGAGCGCCAGCGGAGCATGTAGGGCAGGGCGCCGTGAGTCACCAGGTCAACGCCGCGGAACAGCGCGTAAACACCCAATAGCGGCGCCATGAGGCAGCTGATTTCGCTCAGGATCGAGAGGTCAAAGCGCGAATTCAGTGAGCGGGCGCTCAGGTACAGAGCCATGATCGTCATCGCCAGCCCGGCGGGAATCGCGGAGAGATAGAACAGGCTGGGGATGTAGGGGCTGTACCACAGCGGATCAAGCTTGCCCTCGGTAATCAGGTACAGGCCTCCCAGGAACGATTGGTGCAGCGAGGACAACACAACCCCGATCAACACCAATTCGATCAGAATGGCATGGTGCCATCGCAGATACCACGCGCGCGCCTTCTTCCAGGGGATTTTTTCCAACAGCGCCGGCGAGAACTCCAAGGTCAGCACGGCGGTGTAGAGCATGACGCACCAGGACACTTCGAACAGCAGCGAACTCCGGTTCCACATGAGGATGGGGTGCCAGATCCGCCAGGGCAGCCCCAGTTCATAGAGCATGCCGATTACTACCGTGAGGTATCCCAGGAATGAGATCAGCACCGCGGCCCGGACCACCGGCCGGTAGCGGTCGAACCCCAGTATGTAAGCCGCCGCCGCCACCGCAAATCCGCCAGCCGAAAGCCCCACGCCGCAAAGCGTTCCCAATCCTACCCAGAGGCCCCAAGGCACCGAGTCCGACAGGTTGGTGCTGGCGGCAAAACCCATTAGGAAGCGGGCGTAGGTTGCATAGAGGCCGGCGGCGAAGATGAGGGCCACCAGCACTCGCCACAAAGTGATTTTTGGAAAGCGAAGGTGCGTCATGGTTCAACTCCTTTCCTCGTCCGTGCCGGACGTGGAAGACCTTTCTTTGGCTTCGGCCAATGCGACCTGCTTCCGCCGTTCCGTTATCCAATACAAGCCAGCAAGAAGAGAACTGCCCACCAGCACGACCGTGGGTACGTCGCCCAGCGCGTTGGCCGTCAGCGTGGGCATTGGGCGCTTCGTGGGTACGGCCGCGAACCCCAGCTTTTCAAAGGGCACATCGGAGAGAAAGAACACAGAAGTGCCGCCCACTTCTTCGCTTCCGTAAATATGACGTACATAGGCGGAATTCTCCAGAATGCGCTTTTGCGCTTCGGCCAGCAGATCATCTCGATTGCCAAACAGCGAAGCTCCCGTGGGACAGGCCTGCACGCAGGCGGGCAGGCCGCCTTTCGTCAGGCGCCCGGCGCACATGTCGCATTTCTTTACGTAGGGCGCCAGCTTCGTCCACTCGTAGCGCGGCACCTGGAAGGGGCAGGCCAGCATGCAATAGCGGCACCCGATACATTTGCCCGCGTCGTATACCACCGGTCCGGCGGCAGTTTTTTTTAGCGCGCCCACCGGGCAGGCGGAAGCGCACGCCGGCTCCTGGCAGTGCATGCACATGCGGCGCACAAATTTCTCTCCCCGTGGTTCCACCACCGTCAGAGCGGTGGCGGAGAGCACCGCTTCGCTCTTTAGGGGCAGCCCGTGCGCTTCCTTGCAGGCTTGCTCGCAATTACGGCATCCGATGCATTTGGTGATGTCCACCAGGATGGCTTTTGTCTTCATTTTCACTGCCTCCCGTTTTCTTCTGCGGTCAGGTTGCGTTCACGTCCAAGCTCCGGCCCGTCAGGTTAAGAAGAACTCGGCCACTATCTTGCGCCGCATCTCGGGGGCAAGCGCAGCCAGCGCTCCTTTGAGCGGTATGCCGCCATCCTGTGCCAAGGCCGGGTTTGGCGGGCTCACCATATGGTTCAGGCGGCTGATGTTGTTTTGCATCCAGGGGGCCACCATAGGGCCTTGCACCAGGTTGCGCAGGTTGGTGTCCAGGTCGGGAGAATTGATCGTGCACACCCAGCCGGAGTTGTAGGGATCTCGTGTCAGCAGTCCTGGATCCTTGAGCACCTCGGGATTGACCGCGGTCACCATTCCTTCCAGGGGCGACAACATCTCCAGCGTTTGCCCATCGCTGGTCAGCGTCAGCAATTTTTGCCCTTGCCTTACCCAGCGCTGCTCCGCAGTGACCACAACGGCCTCTACCTTGTTCAGCAGGCTCACGGTAAAGCTGTCAACCCCTATGCGTGCCGACTCCCGCCCTTCCCGCACCGCCCAGGTATGCGCCGGGTGGAAGCAGTAATTCACCGGTATCTGCAATCCCAGTTCGCGTCTGTTTTGGGGGGGAGAAGGAGAAGGCAAAGCCACTCTGGTCGGCAGCGGCTCCTCTCGTCCACGAAAGTAGGTGATGATCAGCACCACAAGAAACATCAGGAGCACAAATAGAATCGACATGCCTGCCTCCTTGGCTAAGCCGCCGGCAGTCGGCTTTCGGCGTCTCCGGCCGCTAAACATCTCTATGTGTGCACGTGAGGGACAAATGAGGGTGGGCGCTAAATAGTGATGGTAAAGGACTTAGAATTCCGAGGGCAGCAGCCGGGCGCAGATCGCCACTGCGTTTTGCCGGGTAATGCAGCATCTTGCAGCAGTATTAAGACGGAAAATGCTGTTTTTGGGGTGTTTTATCGAACGCTTATAGCGGCGAAAGTGCGCAGGCCGGCTTACGGGCGGTGAGGGTCGCTTCCGTTCGCCTGCGCGCTCCTCTTCAATCGCCGCTGCAGCGACGTAGGATGGATGCCGAGCAACCGTGCCGTCTGCGTCTTATTATTTCCGGTAGCGGTCAGAACCTGTTCGATATAGTCCTCTTCCAGTTCTTCCAGGGTGACGAATTGATGCCCAGTAGGCGAAACATCGAACGCGGAGAGCGGTTCTGGTACCGCTCTGTCTCTATAATCTCGTACCTCCTCGGGCAGATACTCCGCGTCAATGTCTCCTTCCGGGCAAAGAATCATGGCGCGCTCAATCACGTTTTTCAGTTCGCGGATATTGCCCGGCCAGTTATAGCGGCGCAGCAACTCGGCGGCCGCGGGCGTCAGGCCGGTGAACGATTTTTTGAGCTCGCGATTGAAATGCCCCATCATTTCTAAAGCAAGAGAAACGATGTCTTCGCCCCGCTCGCGCAACGGCGGAATAGATAGCGGCACCACGTTCAGCCGGTAGTAGAGATCTTCACGAAAACGGCCCTGCGCCACGCCTTCCTTCAGGTCAGTGTTGGTTGCGGCGATGATGCGGACATCAACACGAATGACCCGCGTGCCGCCCAGGCGCAGAAACGTGCCCTCCTCCAGCACCCGCAGCACCTTGGCTTGCACGCTAGCCGACATGTTCCCGACTTCGTCCAGAAATACGGTGCCGCCGTGCGCCCGTTCCAGCAGTCCTTCTTTGCGCCGCCGGGCGTCGGTGAATGCCCCCGGCTCATAACCGAATAGTTCGCTTTCCAGCAGCGTGTCCGGAAGGGTGGCGCAGTTGATCTCCAACAGCGGCATGGAGGCGCGCGGGCTGGCGTAGTGGATGGCTCGGGCCAGCACTCCTTTGCCGGTGCCGCTTTCGCCCTCAATGAGGATAGTGGTGCGCTCTGCTTCCGCCGCCTTCTGGGCTACCGCCAGCATCTTCCGAGTGGCTTCGTTCTTGGTTACGACCCGGCCGAAATCGTAGCGCCCTTTCGCGGTCTCCACCGCCTCCCGGACCCGCACCCGCAACCGCAGCATTTCCGTGGCACGATGCATGGTCGTAACCATGTCGCCCAAGTGGAACGGCTTCACGAGGTAGTCGAAAGCACCCAACTTCATTGCCTCCACCGCCCGGTCCACCATATGGTATGCGCTCATCATCACTACGACTGTGGCCGGCGCCTGCCGCTTGATTTCTTTGAGCACGCCCACGCCGTCAAGGCCGGGCAGCACCAAATCCAGCAGGGCGATCTCCGGCTTCTCTGCCGCGAATATTTTGAGGCCTTCTTCCCCGCTACTGGCCACCAGCACTTCCCAGCCCTCCTCGCGCAGGCCGCGGCTTATGGTTCGCTGCGTCAGTTCTTCATCGTCCACGATGAGGATTGAATACGGCATATCAGACTACGACCTCGCTGTTCTCTTCTACTGCGGGATGCATTCTCTCGCCGCGAGCCGGCAGAGTGATGTGCACCGTAGTTCCCACGCCTTCCTTGCTTTCCACCCGGATTTCGCCTCCATGGCCGCGCACATAGGTCTGGCTGATGCTCAAGCCCAGGCCGGTTCCCCTGCCGTGCTTGGTGGTGAAGAACGGTTCAAAGACGTGTGGCAGGATGTCCGTTGGAATGCCGCAGCCGGTATCGCAAACCCGGATTTCTACGGTCGCAGTGGCGGGCATAAACTCCGCTTCGATGATGATGGTTCCGCCCGGCGGCGTGGCTTGCGCGGCGTTTAACAGGACGTTCATCAAAACCTGCGATAGCTGTTGAGAATCGGCGTAAATAGCGGGTAGCTCCGTTATCACGTGGTTTTCCACTCGCAGCGGCCGCAGCAGCGGCTGATGCTCCAGAAAAGCCAGTAACTCGGCCACCAGGCTCGACAACTGAATGCGGCTTACCCGCAGGGGATCGGGGCGGGCATAGTTCAGCAAACCTCGGGTGGTCGTCGAGATCCGCTTTACGCTCTCAATACATTGCTCGATCTCGGCCCGAGCCTCCGGCACGGCAACCTTCAGTTCGAGTTCCAGATGGGAAAGAATGCCCAGCAACGGGTTGTTGATCTCGTGGGCCGCGCCCAGCGCCATTTGTGCCAGGGCGGCATTTTTTTCGTAGTCGGCCAATTGTGCCTGCAACTGCATTTTCTGCTTATTGAGCTCCCGCTCCTGGTCCAGGCGCAGCAGCAGGTCTCCCTGCGCCAGGTCCCGTTCCCGCTCTCTTTCTGCCGCCTGCTCCCGGGCAAGCTGGAGCTCGCCCTGCAATTTCTGAGTGTTTTTCCCGTACGCGCGCCAGGCGACAGCAAAAACAACAGCCGCAATAAGCAGGATAGCGAGCATGGCCTGCATCCAAATCTGTTCGTAATCCACGCCGCCCGCAGGCAGCAGCAGCAGGACCCCAGGCAGGACCGTTCCTGCCGTCTGCAAGGACGCTCGCCTTTCCGCCTTGCGGCGTAGGTTTTTCATCCTCTTACAACATGGAATGATTTGACCGTTCCTGCAGTGACTCGGGTCACGCCCAGGTGTGCCCCAGGTCTCCTTGGGCTCCGCCAGTGATTGCGGTATTCATTCATTATTCCCGCCCTGGATTCATGCCCTGCAACATGAAGGGGCTCACAGCTTCAAGTGACTGCAATCACTGCAGCAAACAGCACTCGGGAGGCAAGATGAACAATAATCATCATCGCATAACAGCATCTTTGCCCCGATAACCTCAGCCGGGCAGTTCTATCGGAGGCAGTTATGAAAATCCGCAAAATCATGACCAGGGCTCCCGCCTACTGCACTCCCTTGTGCACCGCGGAAATGGCGGCCAATCTCATGCATCATTACGATACCGGCATTCTGCCGGTAGTGCAGGACTCGCTGGATTTAAAGCTGGTGGGAGTGGTCACCGACCGCGACCTCTGCCGGAGCGTGATTGCCGCACGCCGCGACCCGGCGCACACGGTGGTCAACGAGTGCATGAGCCGCAATCCCATCAGCGCCAGCCCGGAAGATGACGTTAAACAGGCCGCCGAACTCATGTCCGAGCATCAACTCCGCCGCCTCCCCGTGCTGGATGAACACGGCCACCTTGTGGGCATGCTGTCCCTGGCGGATATGGTCGAGCAGGATGCAGCTGGCGCGGAGTTGCTGGTGGGCACGCTGAAAAGAATCTGCGCGCCCTCGCGGCCAATGGCTGCCAAGCGCGCACGGGTAGCGTAGGTTCAATCCACAAACCTCAGCAATCAGCGGGCATTGCCGTTTTCCGCCAGTCAGCCTGCCGGTAAAAGGGGGCCCGGCCGGAATCTTTACAATCCGAAGTTGCCAAACGGAAACACATCGTGGCACGATAGAAGAGCCGCGTCGCCGACTTGCAAGCAGCCGGTCTGGATGTGGTATAGATATAAGGCAATCTTCTCCTGCTGAGGCCGTGGCCCAACCGGCAGCATTCGTTGTCGCTGTACTTGGGCACTGTCCTCAGCCATCGTGGGTGCCATGCTGGAAGTGGAACACTTGACTCGCCGCTACGGACCGCTTACGGCCGTGGACGACATCAGCTTTCAAACCCGCTCCGGGGAAATCCTGGGATTTCTCGGCCCCAACGGCGCCGGCAAAACCACCACCATGCGCATGATCACCGGATATCTGCCGCCCACCGGGGGAGAGGTGCGCATTGAGGGCGTCGGACTGCGGCGCGACCCCCTGGCCGCCAAGGGCAAGATCGGTTACCTGCCGGAATTGCCCCCGCTCTATCCCGAGCTGACGGTACGCGACTATCTGGGCTTTGTGGCCCGGCTACGGCATGTCCCGGGCGGAGAACGCAAGCCGGCAGTGGAACGGGCTCTTGATCGCTGCGCTTTGCGCGACGTTGGCGGCCGGGTGATTGGGCGCCTCTCCAAGGGCTATCGTCAGCGGGTGGGAATCGCGCAGGCCATCCTGCACAACCCGCGCCTGCTCATTTTTGACGAGCCCACTGCCGGCCTTGATCCCCGCCAGATACTGGAAACTCGGCAGCTCATCCGCGGCCTGGCCGGCGACCATACGGTAATTCTGAGCACGCACATTCTTTCCGAGGCCGCCAATACCTGCCAGCGCGTCATCATCATCAATCGCGGCAAGCTGGTGGCGGTGGATTCGCCGGAGAACCTGACCCGCCGGGTTAAGCAGACGGATACGCTGCTGGTTGAGCTCCGCGGCGCGGGCGCTGCCGCCCAGGCGGCCATCGCGCAAGTGCCCGGCGTGGGCAAGGCCGAACTAATCGGCGAGCAGGATGGCATCGCCAGGCTGCGGGTGGAGAGCAGGGACTTGGACACCCGCGAAGCCATTGCCCGCACCCTGGTGGAGGGCGGTTACGGCTTACTGGAACTCAAGCAGGTTGAACTGACGCTGGAAGAGATTTTCCTGTCGCTGACCGGTAGCTCTCTGCCCGCTGCCGCCAGTGCGTGAGGCTTTATGTCTGCAATGTGGGCTATCATCCGCAAGGAATGGAAGTCGTACTTCGTGACCCCGGCCGCTTACGTGGTGCTGGCGCTTTTTGCTGTGATCGCCGGGTTTTTCTTTTACAGCATGCTGGCCATGTTCGTGATGCAGAGCCTGGGCGGCGGTGGAATGTTCGGACGCGGCGGCTTGGACGCGCAAACCATGCTGCTGCAGCCCTTCTTCTTTGATGTCGCTATCCTGCTGTTGTTTCTACTGCCCATGGTGACCATGCGCTCTTACGCCGAGGAAGCGCGCAACGGAACCCTGGAGCTGCTCAAGACGGCGCCGGTGCGGCGCCTGGAAGTGGTGCTGGGAAAATTCGTGGCAGCCTTCGGCCTCTTGTTGCTGCTGCTGGTTATCACCGGACTGTACGTGGGCCTAGTGGCCCACTACTCCAAGCTGGGCCTCAAGCCGGTGAGCGCCGGCTTCCTTGGCTTGGCCATGCTGGGAGCGGCATTTCTGGCCCTGGGTCTGTTCATTTCCAGCCTGACGCGCAACCAGATTGTGGCCGCGGTCGGCACCTTCAGCCTCTTTCTGCTGCTGTGGGTTGCGGACTGGGTAACCTCCTATGGCAGCGGCCATGTTGCCGCGCTGTTCTCCTATCTTTCCATTACCTCGCATTTCCGAAATTTTGCCCAGGGAGTGCTCGATACCAAGGACATTGTTTATTACCTGAGCCTGATCGTCGGCGGCCTGTTCTTGACGGCGCGCCGCATGGAACTGGCGGAGTAAGAGGCTGCGAGGGAGAAGGTCATGGCTGAAGAAAAAGACAATCCAGCGGTGGAAACCAAGCCCACCGTCCGCTCCGGCCTGCGACGCTGGGCGGATCGAGGTCCCCTGCTGCTCTATTCCCTGGTGGTCATTGCCATCCTGGTGGCGGTGAACTACATCGCCCGCGACCACAGCCGCAGCTGGGATCTGACTCTGAACCAGATCCATAGCCTCAGCCCGGAATCGGTGAAGGTGGTGCGCGAACTCAAGACTCCGCTGCAACTTATTTATTTCGATCATGCCGAGGGTTTCGGGCATGCCCGCGAATTCCTGGGCAAATATCAGCGGCAGTCGAATGAGGTGGACGTGCAGTACATCGAACCCGACCGCCATCCCGATAAAGCGCGGCAATATGGCATTCAGAGTTACGGCACGCTCGTGGTGCAAGCCAAGGGCCGCAAGCAACTGGTCAACAGCCTGAACGAGGAAGACGTCACCAACGCCCTGGTGCGGGTGCTGAAGGGCGGGCGCAAGGTGGTGTACTTCGCCCAGGGGGAAGGCGAACACGATCCCGACGATCCGGGCCGCCACGGTAGCAGCCAGGTGAAGAAAGCGCTGGAAGACGACAACTTCACTGTGAAAACGCTGGTTCTGGCGCAATCGCCCAAAGTGCCTGCGGATGCCGCCGTGCTGGTAATTGCCGGTCCTGTCCACGAACTGGTGGACCCGGAAGTGGACGCCGTCTCCAGCTATTTATCCCAAGGCGGGAGAGTGCTCTTCCTGCTGGGGCCGGAAGCCAAAGGCCCGCTGGTGGATTACATCCAGACCAAGCTGGACGTAAAGCTCACGCCCGATATTGTGGTGGACACCAGCGGTGTCGGCCGTCTGTTCGGCGCCAGCCAGTTGATGCCCATCGTGGCCAGCTACGACGAGCACCCCATTACCAAGGAGATGAACCGCGTCGCGACCCTGTTTCCCTACGCGCGCACGGTAGAGCCGGGCGATGAAAAAGATTCCAAGGCCAGCGTGAGTCCGCTGCTGGAGACTTCGGCGGCCAGCTTTGCCGCCACCAACTTCAGCCTGCAGCAGGTGAGCCTGGACCCGAAAACGGCGCGCCACGGACCGCTGACCCTAGGGGTGGCCGGCACGCTGCCGGGAACAAAGGCGGATGACGAAGGGCGCTTTGTGGTGTTTGGCAGCGCCGACTTCATCATTAATCCCATCGTTGGCTTCAACGGCAACCAGGATCTGTTTCTGAATTCCATCAACTGGCTGGCCTCGCAGGAAGCTTTCATCAGCATCCGGCCGAAGCCGCCCAACAACACGCCCATCAATCTGTCGGAAACCCAGATGCGCGCCGTCTTCTGGTCGGCTCTGGTGGGTCTGCCGTTGCTCATTGTGCTGAGTGGAGTGGGCGTGTGGTGGAGGCGCCGGCGGGCGTAGAGGCAGAAGCATGAAGGGCTTGATTCGTCTGGCGACAGCGGTGGTAGTGCTGGCAGGCTTGGGCGGCCTGTATCTTTGGTTAGGGAAACAAAGCAAACCGGCCGAAGCGGCCACGCCGGCGCTCGCAACCTTCGATTCCGCTTCGGTACAGCAGATTTCCATCCAGGACGGCTCTAACCCGCCGGTCACGCTCTCCAAACAAGGCGGCAACTGGCGCCTTCTTCAGCCCTATTCCTACGCGGCTGATAATAGCGAGGTCGGTACGCTATTGAGCACGCTCTCCGGTGTTCACCCAACGGAACAGCTCGGTCCGCAGAAGGACCTGGTCATTTTCGGCCTGGACAAGCCCAGCACCGTGCAGTTGCAACTTGCCCAGGGCAAAGAGCTGCGCTTCGCATTCGGCTCCGATGTGCCCGCGGGCGGCGGTGTTTACCTGCGCACCGGCGATTCCGCGGGAGTGGTGACCGTTCCCGCCTACATTAAGACTGACGCAGTCAAGTCCGCCTTCGACCTGCAGGACCGCACCGTTTTGCACTTTTCCTCCGACAATTTGACCGGCCTCACCTTCCAGGACAAAGGCAGGAAGGCCGGCTTCGAACGAAAAGATGGCCAGTGGCCGGAGGCAAAGCAGAGTGACATTCAGAATCTGGTTGACACCTGCAGGGCGCGCGCATGGATGCGATCACCGATGTCCAGGGCAAAGATGCCGCCAAGTATGGCCTGGCGCGACCGGCCACGTTGCTTAATCTGAACTGGAAGGGTGGCCAGGGCCGCCTGGAAATCGGCGCAAAGAAGGGAACTGATTACTACGCGCGCTCTTCCGATGGCCCCGCCATCTTCACTCTGGCTGGATACATCGTCACTGATATGCAGGCGCTGCTGAAGCCGCCGGCCAAGAGCAAAGCCAAGAACGCTTCCGCTAAAAGCTCCGCAACGAAATCGTAAATCGTGGCCTGTCGTGGTTATGGACGGGGTTGAAGTTGCCCGCCGCGCGCGCCTACAATTCGAGATAAGAGGTATGAAATCCAGGAGGACGTCATGCCCGTTTATGAATTCCAATGCCAGGCTTGCCAAAAGACGTTTTCCAAAATATTGACCATTGCCGACCACGATAAGAGCGAGAAGATTGCCTGTCCTCATTGCGGCAGCAACAATGTGGAACAACGCTGGGCTGACTTCTACGCCATCACTTCGAAGAAGAGCGCTGCCTGAAGCGCTGCAACTGCACCACGTTGAGGCATTGACCGCTCGCCGTCGGCGGACTAACGTGGTTGAATTCCCATAAACAAGGGCCATTACGGCCCGCAAGGAGGTACTATGAGTCGCCGTTCAACCTCCGACCCAACTCCCATTAAAAGCGAAGTGCAAACCACGGAACTCGATGAGCGAATCCGCCGCCGTGCGTACGATTTGTACGAACAACGCGGACGGCTGGACGGACATGATATGGATGACTGGCTGCAAGCCGAAGGGGAAATGAGCGGCAAGTCCAAGACCGCTGCGGCTTAAGCGGAATGCCAGG
>Ga0134126_10002729_pt1 | contig 22186 bp, 15 predicted proteins | sample KB31752_FD_96881 | JGI IMG/M metagenome (GOLD analysis project Ga0134126, IMG submission 96881) | Terrestrial soil microbial communities with excess Nitrogen fertilizer from Kellogg Biological Station, Michigan, USA - KB3-175-2 | ecosystem: Environmental > Terrestrial > Soil > Unclassified ... | reverse complement strand
TCCGCGCTTTTTTGCGCGGACCTTTTGCTTTTCAGGCGTCGTGGGTGGGTTCCTGTGGTTCTGGAAGCTGTTTTAGTTCGCTGAGCAATTCCGTAATCTGGCGGGAGCGGCGCGAGTCGAGATTCTGGAAGGCAATGCCTGCGCCGCGTCTCCGATGCAGTGCGGCGATGTGGCCGCCAATGCGGACCTGCATTTGGCGAGCAACAAAATAAACCTCCACGCGCGTGCCGCGCTCGAGATTGAGAGACGGCGTGGCGATGAAACATCCGGAGAGGCTGAGGTCGAGAATTTTGCCCCGGAAGAGCAGGGCCCCGTGGGGGACAAAGACCTCGGCATATCCTTCACAGGAAAAGCGCGGATGACGGCGGCGGTTGGACAACGCGGCATTCATAGCGGAATGGGGAAGCGGGGGCGCAACACCAAGAGTCTGGCTTTCCATAGATCCTTTCTTTCGGAACTTGCTCCCTACCAGCAGGGGATTCGCCCCGGCTTAGCGTTCTTTCCGCTTATCGGCGGGGTCGTGGGAAAGATGATGCGCAGCGGCTCCCGCACATGAAAAGAACCGCCCGGAGGCGGTTCTTTTTGGGGTCTGGAATGCGGAGTGTTGGTTTACCCAACGAGGCGCGTCACGCTCTTCTCGATCGTATCCTTGGGGACGTAGCCGACGATCTGGTCCGCTACCTTGCCGCCCTTGAAAAAGAGCAGCGCAGGAATGCCGCGGATGCCGTAGCGTCCGGGCGTGGCCTGGTTGCGGTCCACGTCCATTTTGGCCACTTTAAGCTTGCCGTCGTATTGGGCGGCCACTTCATCGACGATGGGGCTAAGGGCCTTGCAGGGGCCGCACCATGCCGCCCAGAAATCGACCAGAACGGGCTGATCGGACTGCAATACCTCCTGGTCGAAGGTTGCATCGCTTACTTCAATGATTGCCTGTCCCGCCATATTCCTCCTCGTCAGATTCGTTCAAGTTCTGCTTTCAGAATTATAGATGCGGGAAGGGCGCGAAGGTCGCAGGCTGAGTGTTGCACGGAGGCGCGAGCCGATTTGGGGCCATTCGCGGGGAAGGACTCCAAAGTGGCACAAACGCGGAAAATTAGATCGCAATACGATGGATCAAAAGATCGTAATGCGATATAATTTTCCTCATGAGCCTTCGGTCCTCTTCGTTGAAAAAGCCAGTGATCGATGCCTCCCCAGACAACGATGCGGAAAGCGAACAGCCGCACAGCGAGGAGGCAATGCGCGACCAGGCGCACTTCCGTTACGCACTGCGAAAGTTTCTGCGCTTCAGCGAAAACGCGGCGCGGCAATGCGGCGTGACTCCGCAGCAGCACCAGTTAATGCTGGGGGTGGCTGGATTCACGGGGCGCGGGTCGGCAACAGTCTCTGAGCTTGCGGAATTTCTGCAGGAGCGTCCGCACTCGGTGGTGGGGCTGATTGAGCGTGCCGCGCAGCACGGGCTGGTGCAGCGCGCACAGGATGAGACCGACCGCAGAGTGGTGAACGTTTCGCTGACGGCGGAGGGGAAACGAATCCTATCGGGGCTGATGGGGCTGCACCGGGAAGCGGCCAGCGCATTACGGTTTTCCGGCCTGTCGTGGCCGCGGCTGCGGAGGACTCCGGAAGGCGAGCACGGGGAGCGACGGCGCGCGCAACTGGATTTAACGGCCAAGCCAGACGACGAATTACGCGACTACAAAGGAAATGTGCGAATCAAGTGATCAAGACAGAACCTACGAGGCCAAAGAAGAAGAACCGGGTGTTGCAGCATCCACTGCTGCGTCGATACTTGCCGCTGGTGCATGAGGACCTGACGGCGGTCTACTCTCGCGACCTGAAAAAATGGCTGCTGATCGCGCCGCTGATCGGAGTGATCACCGGTTTGACGGCGACCGCGCTTGTCATCATTATCCTCAACAAAATGTGGCCCGCGCTGCTGGATTTTTTCCTGGCGCATCACTGGGCCATTGTTCCGGTAATGTTTGGCGGCTTTACGCTTGCCGGCCTCATCATGCAGTACCTCACGCCGGATCCGGACGAGCACTCGACCGAAGAGATCATCAAGTCGTACCACGAGCATCAGGGCGACATCGATATGCGCCCGTTCTTCCCGAAGCTCATTGCCGCCATTGTCACCGTCGGTGTGGGCGGCAGCGCGGCGCTGGAAGGGCCGGGCATCTACAGCGGCGGCGCAATCGGATCCTGGCTGTGGGCCAAGCTGAAACGTCTTCGGCTGGACAGCCGCGACCGCCGGATCATGCTGATCTGCGGCGCGGCGGCGGGCATGTCGGCGGTGTTCCGGGCGCCGTTGACCGGCATTGCTTTCGCGCTTGAAATGCCCTACCGCGATGATCTGGCACATGAGGCGCTGGTGCCGTCGCTGATCTCCTCAGTTGTGGCCTTCATCACGCTGGGAGCATTTCTCGGCACGGCGCCGCTGTTCAACTTCGAGAGCGGTCCACACTTTACTGACCACGACCTTTACTGGAGCGCCCTGGTAGGCCTGATCATCGGCTTGATCGGCATGGCCTTCGCCGTGACGTTTCGCCGCGCGCGACGCTTCTTCGTCCGCTGGTCGGTGCCGCACTGGGTGAAGCTGGCAGTGGGCGGCACATTGACGGGCCTCTGCGGGCTGTTGTTTCTGAATGTCTACCAGGGCACGCTGGTGCCTCTGGGTCCGAACTACGACGCCATTGGTCAGATTCTGACCCAGCCGCACCGCACGTCGGAGCTGCTCAGTTTTGCCGGGCTGAAGCTTGCGGGAACGGTCTTCACACTCGGTTCCGGCGGCGTCAGCGCCATGTTTGTTCCGCTGTGCCTGAGCGGAGGGGCGCTGGGGACGGCGTTTTCGCAGGCCTTTCTGCACAGCCACGCACTGGGGCTTTTTGCCGCCGTGGGCATGGCCTCTCTGATCTCCTCCGGGTACAAGACTCCGCTGGCGGCGGTGGTGTTTGTGGCCGAAGCCACGGGCGGCCACGCCTACATCATTCCCGCGCTGATTGGCGCGGCGGTGGCCTACCTGGTTTCCGGTGACGCCTCGGCCTCGGGCGACCAGCGGTTGCACGAAGAGGTGAAAGTGACGGACCTGCGCGGGATTCCGGTCAGCGAGGTGATGCAGCGGCAGATGATCTCCGTGCAGGCGTCGATGACGCTGCACGAGCTCGCCGGGATGCTTTCGCCGCATTCGCGGCACGAGGCGTTTCCCGTTTTTGACGGCACGGAACTGCTGGGTGCGGTGGCGCTGTGGTCGATGGTCCGGATTCCTCCGGAGCGCTGGCAGAAAACCACGGTTCGGGACTTGATTGACCACCGGATTCAAGTGGTTGGCCCGGAGTGCGATGTGTCGGAAGCCGCTCGCCTGCTGTTGAGCGAGCACAAGCAGCCCATGCTGCTGGTGGTGTCGCACGATGGACACATCAAGGGCATCGTAACGAAAACAGATATATTGCAGACGTTGAAGCTTCGGCGGGAATCTCCGCTGGAATTAAGCCCAGCCACTATCGAATGAGGATTGCCGAAACAATTTGAGGAGAAGCGCATGGCTGATTTTCCGGTTTCCGAACTCGCAAGCGTTCCCGAATCGCAGTCCAACAAGAAGGGACAATTCGGCGTAGCGCTGGAGCCGGAGGTCGTGAAGATATGCGCCTGCGCCATCCTGGTGGGATTTATCGGCGGGCTGGTGGCGCAGGGGCTGCTTGAGCTTATCTACCTGTTCACCAATATTTTTTATTACGGAAAGTTCACCTTCGCCATCAGCAACCCGGCCTACCACCATCTTGGCTGGTGGGCGATTCCCATTCCAGCGATTGGCGGCCTGCTGGTAGGCATCATGGTGTATTTCTGGGAGCCGACGCTCAAAGGCCACGGCATTCCGGAAGCGATGGAAGCAGTGCTGTTCGGGCACAGCCGCATGAGGATTCGCGTGGCGATTCTGAAGCCGCTGGCCACGGCTTTTGCCATTGGCACCGGCGGCCCATTCGGAGCGGAAGGCCCGATCATTCAGACGGGCGCTGCGGTGGGCTCGCTGTTTGGACAGTCGATCGGGCTCTCGCCCTACTATCGCCGTGTGCTGCTGGCCTCTGGCGCGGCGGCGGGCATGGCCGCGACCTTTACCGCGCCGTTGGCCGGCATTCTGGTCGCAGTCGAGCTTCTGCTTTTTGAATTGCGCGCGCGGTCATTTATTCCTGTGGCGCTGGCTGCTTCGGTGGCTACCGGCGTGCGCATCTTTTTTGTGGGATGGAAGCCGCTGTTCCCTACCCCGGCTTACAAGCTCACCAGCATGAATGAGCTTTGGCTGTTCGCACTGCTCGGCATCCTCATGGGCATTGTGGGAATAATCATGATCCGGGTGCTCTCCTGGCTGGAAGACTTTTTCGACGAGCTGCCGATCAAGCGTGCGCTGATCTGGTCGCCGGCCATTGGCGGGCTGGTCCTGGGCGGCATCGCGTATTTTTATCCGCAAGTGCTGGGCACCAGCTACGACACGATTCGCGACATGCTGAACGACCGACTGACGGCGGGAAACATGATCGGCGTTTCGGTGGCAAAATTCTGGGCGCTGGTGATTTCGCTGGGGTCAGGGACCACGGGCGGCGTTTTCGCTCCGTCGCTGGTGGTTGGCGGCGGGTTCGGCGCGGCGTTCGGAATGCTGTGCCATCACATTTTCCCTTCGCTGGTGAGCGACCCGGGATTTTACGCGCTGGCGGCCATGGCCGCGGTCTTCGGAGGCATCGCGCGCGCTCCGTTCACCAGCATTGTGTTTCTGTTTGAGTTGAGCCACGATCCCAACTCGCTGCTGCCGCTGATTGTGTGCGTGATGATCGCCGACGGTTTTGTGCGGCTGTTCAGCCGCGACTCCATCATGACGATTAAGCTGGTCAAGCGCGGGCTCATCGTTTTGCAGGACTATTCGGTCCCGGTGCTGATGCGCGCGCGCATCGACCAGGTGATGCACAAGCAGTTCAGTCAACTTCAAGCGGATGACGAGTTGCGCACGGTGCTGCGGAATTTTGTTCCCGGAGACGTGAATTTCATCCCCGTCGTCGAGAAAAACGGCGCGCTGGCTGGCATTGTGGAGCCGCACGACCTGCTGCGGGCCGAGCCTCCGGACCACCACTTCAAAATGCGCGAGATGGCGCGGCGCGATTTTGTGATCGCCTATCCGGGCGAGCTGATCGACCAGGTGCATCGCGACATGATGCTGAAGAACACCGAGAACGTGATCGTGGTGGACCCGGCGAACGCTCGCAAACCCATTGGAATTGCGCGCGCGAACGACATTCTGCAATTGCGGCGCTGGCTGATGGAGGAAGAGATGCGCGAGTCTCGTGCGGCGGACCCGGAGAAAGAATCTCCGGAAAAGGAATCGAGCGCTTCGCCCTGAGCTTCTTCCCGGCAGCGGGCAGGCGTGGATTCGGCGGCGATTCGCGTCGCCGGAAAAGCTTCTAAGCGCATCTAATTCAAGAGCGCGGGCTTCAGCGCTGCACAATTCAAGTTGGGTGATGCGCGGGTTGTGACGGTTTGGCTTTGGGCTACGTCTAAACCGCGAGAGAGCAAATTGGTCAGGTTGGGAAAGACCTGTAATGGGCCAGAAGCTTGCGTTGCGCCCTGCGGAGATCGATTCACACCAGGCCAACTCTGGCAAGGGTTCCTGGAATCCGATTTATACTGAAAAATGGACGCCGCCCCCCGGACGGCATTTATCTAACGTTGCTACCAGAAGACACGAGGTTAGACCTGAATGAAATCTCTTTTAAGGCGGCTCCGCTACCGCCGGCTCGCTTCCACCTTCACGATTCTGGCCACCCTTTCGGCGGGAATTCTAATCGGCTCGGTGGTCGCCCACGGCGTTCACGGTCAGGAGTCGAAACAGGCCGCGAAGATCGATACTTCCGACGCGACGCCGCTGAAGATCCCCGCGCCTCGCGATCTTTCCACCGACTTCACGCGCATTGCCAAAGAAGTGGGCCCGGCGGTCGTGAACATCAGCACCGTGACATTGCCCAAGGAACAGCAGCGCCGGCACCAACGCGGCTTCAGCTCTTCGCCCTTCGGCCAGCAACAGGGACCGGACAATGGCGGCGACGGCCAGGACCAGGGTCCCAACAATTTTCAGGATTTCTTCAACCACTTCTTCGGCGGCGCGCCGGGGATGGGTCCAGATGAAAGCGGGCAGGAGCGCGAGTCGCTCGGTTCCGGCTTCATTGTCGATCCGCGCGGCTACATCATCACCAACAACCACGTGATCGATAAGGCCGACAAAATCTGGGTCCGGCTTTCGACCGACCCCAACAACGGCTTTATGCAGGGACGTCCGGCGACCGTGGTTGGCGTGGACAAGGCGACCGACATCGCCGTTCTCAAGATCAAGGCCGATCCTGGCCATCCGTATCCGACGGTGAAGATGGGCAACTCCGAGGGCGCGCAGGTTGGCGACTGGGTGATTGCCATCGGCAGCCCGTTCACGCTTTCACAAACTGTGACAGCGGGCATCGTTTCAGCGAAGAACCGCACGATCAACCCCGGCGTGAGCGGCCAATACCAGCACTTCATCCAGACAGACGCGGCCATCAACCCCGGCAACTCCGGCGGCCCGCTGCTGAACATGGCAGGCGAAGTGATCGGGATGAACACGGCCATTTATACCGAGTCCGGGACCTACGCAGGCATTGGGTTCGCAATGCCGGCCAACACGATTATCGATGTTTACAACGACCTGATTGGCCCCGAGCATAAGGTGGTGCGCGGCAGCATCGGCATCAGCTTCCAGCCGAACCTGCCTTCGGCAGTGGCCCACGTCTATGGCTTCAAGAACGGCGTGCTGGTCAGCTCCGTGCAGTCCGGCTTCCCGGCGGACAAGGCTGGGCTGAAAGCCGGCGACATCATTACCACGGTGGACGGCAAGCCGATTAAGGATGGCGATGCCCTGGTCAACATCATCTCGGCGCGCAAGCCCGGATCGACGATCCAGCTTGGGTATCTCCGCAACGGCCAGCAGCACACTGCCAATGTGACCATTGCCGACCGCACGAAGATGCTGGCTGCAATGACTCAGGGCCCGAGCGGCGAAAACAACCCGGAGGAGAACAACAACCAGAACGAGCAGGCCAAACTCGGCATCACGGTGACCGACCTGCCGCAGGGCGCACCAGCCGGGCTGCACGGCGTGCTGATCCAGTCTGTGAAGCCGGGCTCGTTTGCCGATGAAATCGGACTGAACGAAGGCTGGGTGATTATCGCTGTCAACCGGCATCCGGTGAACAACCTGAATGATTTCCGGGCAATTGCCGCGGGGCTCAAGTCAGGCGAAGATGTTGCCTTCGAGGTGGTCGATCCACGCCAGCCCAATGCTGGCAACGGGTACCGTGGAGGAACGCTTCCGTAAATGGAACCACGCACTTCAATTAATACCGGCCTTGTCCTGAGAGGGACGGGCCGGTATTTTCCTGTTGCATTCCGGGACAAATCTCAGTAGCCTCTGGCCTATTGCCGTTCTGTATCATTGAAGTAATCGATCCTGCCGATCATTTTCCCTCGAGGTTTTTTGACCATGCTTTTTGCTCGAGCTTGCCAGTCACTTTTATTGATTGCCGCACTGGCGGCTACGCCAGCCCTCGCCAGCCGGACCCATCGGCCTGCGACCGCTCATCACCAGCATCATCGCAGCCGCCATGCCAAAAGAGCACGGCATCATGTGGTTCGCGGGCAGCGCGGCATCGATGCGGATCGCGCGCGGCAGATTCAGACCGCACTCATCCAGAAAAATTACCTGACCGGAACACCGAGCGGCGAATGGGACTCAGCCACGGAAGACGCCATGAAAAAATACCAGGCGGATCACGGCTGGCAGACTAGACTGACGCCCGACTCACGCGCGCTGATTTCTCTGGGTCTGGGACCGGACCGCAGCGCGGATGGAACGCCGGTTGTGGCCAAAGAAAGAGAACTGGTTCCGGCGGCTCCCGCGGGCCCTGCTCCAAATACTCTGGCTTCCACGCATATTATTCAGAATTAATCTCGTCTAATGGATGCGCCCCTTCCACGGGCGCGCCGATTTCTTTTATGACGAACTTCCGCCGCACGCTGCTGGCTCTTTCCTTTTGCGTTGCTCCTCTGCTGGCCTGCTCACTGCCGGCAGGGGGCCAAACCACTTCCGCCAATGCGAATGCCGCTTCCGCCAATGCGAGCACAGTGTCGTTCGCAGTGACTGTTTTCGACAAGCACGGGGATGCGGTTCCCAAGCTTACCCCAAACGATTTGACGCTGACTGTGGACGGGGGCGCGCAGCCGATTCAGTCCCTGAACAGCGCGGCTACCATGCCGCTGACTTTGGGGCTGCTGGTGGATACCGGCGCGGGGCAAGCCAACACGCTCACGGACCAGCGCACCGCCACGCAGCGTTTTGTAGACCAGATGCTCGTGAGCCCGAATGAGAAGGCCTTCCTGATTCAGTTTGCCGGCGAGGTGGATCTGCTGGCGGATGTAACGCCGGAAAAAAGCAAGCTGGATGCGGCGCTCGGGCAGCTAGGGACGCCCCAGTCGCGCAACACGCACGCGGATGCGGATGCCAGCGGCGGGCCGCGCCTGAGCGGCGCGGGCGCGACGCTGTATGACGCGATTTATCTTGCCTCCACTCAGTTGATGAAGAAGCAGCCGCCCCGCAAGGCGATCATCCTCCTGACCGATGGAGTGGATCGCGGCAGCAAGGTTTCGCTGTTTTCCGCCATTGAGGCGGCGCAGCGCGCCAACACCGCCGTCTACGCAATTTACTTCAAAGGCGCGGAGCAACACGGAAGCCACGGCGGATTCCCCGGCCAGCGGCGCGGGCGCACGGGTGGCTGGCCCGGCGGAGGAGGAGGCTATCCGGGCAGCGGCGGAGGCTGGCCGGGCACAGGCGGAGGCGGAAACCGCCCCAGCCGGCCCACGGAAGGCTCGCGCACCGACGGCAGAAAAATTCTTCAGCAGATTTGCAACGAAACCGGCGGGTATCTGTTCGAAGTGGGCAAAAAGCATCCGGTCGACCAGATTTACTCGGCGATTGCGAATGGGCTGCGCGGGCAGTACTGGCTGAGTTTTACTCCGGATAAGAAGAGCAACTACGGCGGCTTTCACCGGATCACGCTGACCGGCAGCAATAAAGATTGGTACGTGCAAGTCCGCCAGGGCTATTACTCGGGCGATTGAAGCCGGTATAACTCCGGCCGATGCGCACCATCTGCCATAATGATGGTGTGCGCCGCATATTGGCCATCTCGCTGCTGATTCTTTTTGCGCTGCCCTTCACGCTGCCTCTGTTCGGCGCGGACGCGGCGGCGGCCAGCGTGCCCGCGTGCTGCCGCAGAAACGGCAAGCACCACTGCGTGATGAGCCTGAACTCGTCGCGCACCTCGTCCGTGCCGACTTTGTGGCAAAGGTGCCCCTACTCGTTCAAGCCACCAGCGGTTCTGGTTCTTCCATCGTTCACGCCTTCTCCTTCCGCTTCGATCTTTGCCGGAGTGATGCGGCATCCCGCCGCCGCCGCGCAGGTGGCGGCTCGGCAGCGTGTCTCCTTTGACCGCTCCCGCCAGAAGCGCGGCCCTCCCGCTTTCATCGCCTAAAGCCATATCCGCATGAGCGCGACGCAATCCGCGTCCGCTCCTCATTCGTAACCACTGTTGATACGAATTCGCCGCTCGCTTTCCCGTTGCGGCGAGGAGGCTTTGTTTTGACTCGAAGACTCGCAGCCGCTCTCTGCCTTTTTGCCACTGTACTTGGCTTGTCGCTTGCCGCCCCCGCGTGGGCCACGGTTTTCGGCAGGGTGGAGGGCATTGTTCACGACCCCCATCATCGTCCGGTAGCCAATGCGCGCGTTACTTTGCGCGCGGCGCACTCGGCCTTTACGCAGACGGCCGCCACGAATCAGGATGGCGAGTTCCGGTTTCTTTCCGTCCCGCTGGGCGATTATCGCATTGCCATCGATGCGCCAGGATTTGAGCGGGCCGAACAGCTCATCACCGTCGCGTCCAGTTCGTCGGACATTCTCCACTTCCAGATCGCGATCGCCACACTGGAGCAAACGACAACCGTGATGGCACAGCCGGAGGTGACCAACCCGGACTCCGCGACTTCTTCAACGCTGATCAGCCGCGAAGAGATTGCCCGCACGCCGGGCGCGAGCCGCACGAACAGCCTGGCCATGATTACGGATTACGTTCCCGGCGCCTACATGACGCACGACATGCTGCATATTCGCGGAGGCCACCAGGTGAGCTGGCTGATCGACGGCGTATCGTTGCCGAATACGAATATCGCCAGCAACATTGCTCCGCAGATCGACCCCAAGGACATTGACTATATCGAGACGGAGCGCGGCAGCTATGAGGCCGACCTCGGCGACCGCACCTACGGCATCTTCGACGTTGTGCCGCGCAGCGGCTTCGAGCGCGACCGTCAGGGCGAACTGGTGGTCACGCTGGGCAACTTCTACCAGACCAACGATCAGATGAGCCTCGGCAACCACTCGGAAAAATTCGCGTGGTATGTGAGCGCCAACGGCAACCGCAGCAACTATGGCTTGCAGGCGCCAGCCGAGCGTCCCATTCACAATGCGGAAAATGGTTACGGCGGCTTTGTCTCGTTGATCGACAACCCGGACGCACACAATCAGCTTCGCCTGGTCGCGCAAGTGCGCGCGGACTATTACCAGATTCCCTACGACCCGGACGCCGATAGCTGGCAGAACCAGCTTTACCACTCCAGCGGCCTGCGCGACGGCGAGCACGAGGCGGACAGCTACGCCATCTTTTCCTGGATTCACACCTACAGCGAAGCGACCATGCTGCAGGTTTCGCCCTTCTACCACTTCAACCGCGCGAAGTACGAGCCGCACACGAGGGACTTCCCCGACGCAACCACCTCCGACCAGACCGGCAATTATGCGGGGCTGCAATCCTCCTTCACGACCACCATTGCCGGCAACTCGATCAGCGCGGGCGTGTATGGATATGGCCAGCACGAGGCCGACGTGTTCGGCGTGACGTTCAACGACGGCAGTTCCCCGGACTTTGCCCAGCGGCAGAATCTCGGCGGAGGCCTCGAGGAATCTTGGATTGAGGATAAGTACAAGGCAGCCGCATGGCTTACTCTGATGGCGGGCGTGCGGCAGTCGCACTTTGAGGGAGCGGTGAGCGAGGGCACGGTTTATCCGCGTCTGGGCGCGGCGGTCCAGGTGCCGAAGCTGAAGTGGGTGTTTCGCGGATTCTATGGGCGCTTTTATCAACCGCCGCCGCTCACCAGTCTTTCCGGTCCGGGCCTGGCCTACGCGAACGGCGCGAATACGACCTTTGTTCCGCTGCGCGGAGAGCGCGACGAAGAGCACCAATTCGGCGTGCAGATTCCTCTGCACGGGTGGCTGCTGGACGCCGATACCTTTCAGACGCGAGCCAACAATTTTCTGGACCACAGCAACATCGGCGAGTCCAGCATTTTTATTCCCGTCACCATTGACGGCGCGCTGATTCAGGGGTGGGAGGCGACGCTGAGTTCGCCGCGATCCTGGCGGTTTGGGCAATTTCACCTTGCCTATTCCAACCAGGTTGCCAAACAGCGCGGGGCCATTACCGGCGGGCTCATCTGCTATTCGCCCGGCGACCCCGCCGCGTGCGAAGCCGGATGGGACTATGAGCCGCTCGATCACGACCAGCGCAACACGCTGAACGTGGGCATGAACGCAAAGCTTCCCTGGCAGGCGTATGGCGCGTTCAACGTGTACTACGGGTCGGGGTTCGCAAACGGGTTCACGGACCCGCCGTCTCCATACTCGGGAGATTATCTGCCCGCGCATACCACCGCGGATGTGAGCCTGGGCAAGCAATTCGGCGAGCGATACACTCTGGCGGTGAACGCGCTGAACGTGGCCAACACGCGGGTGCTGCTCGATAACAGCCTGACGTTTGGAGGGTTTCACTACAATGCTCCCCGGCAGATCTATGGCGAGTTGCGCTACCGTTTTCATTTTTAGCGCGAGCTTCGTCCCGGTCTCCGTTACACTCCGCATCACCGTCACGCAATAATGCCTGGACGCGGGAGGAGCGAACCTCTTTCCGCGGCAGGATCCATGCGCCCGGCCCAGAAGCGCGGCGCGATTGCGGCGTTTCTACGCCTCTGCGCCGGAAGCCGGATTTGGGCATGCTTTGGTTTTCTCAGACTATTTCCGGTTTTTTTCTTGTCTTCGCCCCAGTTTTCGCTTGACAAGAAAGTTACCTACGATGCAACCTCACAAATAGCGAGTCGGTTATCACGTTTTCCGTCCGCTGGAGAGCCCCGCTCTGGCGCTCCGTAGTAACAAACATGGCAACCAATCTGGCAACTGTCGAGGCACGGGAAGTACTGCGGTGTGAACACTGCAGTTTGGTGCAGTTTCGAACAATTAATTCGCTCTGCCGCCGCTGTCATAAACCGCTGGAAATTGAAGAGCCCGAACTGCTCGAACCGCAACTGGTGACGCCCGCGCCTCCCACCGGAGACGAAGGCATCAACGTGGCTCGCGCCGTGCGCGATATTCGCGCCTCGCGAAGCCTGAGCCAGCGCCAGCTTGCCGAACGCATGGGCGTTCCGCGCACCTATATCTCGAAGATTGAGAACGGCAAGGCCATTCCCACGCTCAGTTCTCTGGAGCGGCTGGCCGACGCGCTGGCCGTGGACATGTGCGTGCTTCTACGCGACGCACGCAGCCGCCGCCATGCTGAGGTTCACGCCATCATGGCCGATCCATTCCTGGCGGAAATCGCGTCGATGGCGGCTTGCATGGACGGACTACAGCGGGCGATGTTCCTCAATCACGTCCGGGAGATGGCATCGGGTCGCGTCCGTCGCTTGGCCTAGAACCACGCTCCTCGCGCCTTCGGGCCCTCCCCCGCACCCTGGCGCCACACAACCGGCGTATTCATGGCAAGCATCGCATGGGTGTACCCGCCGCGCTCTCAACGCGACAGGAATCCATGCAGCCTCACGGACTCACCCGCACCCGTACCCTCGATAACCCCGCGCCAGCCGCGCATTGCGGCTGCCTAGCCCGCCGTGCTACGGTCGATTAGAGTCATGCCGTTGTCCCTTAATTTCAGCCGCGTCCACGAACTGCCGCCGGACGAGCTGGCGATTTATCGCCGCCTCGATCCTTCGCGCCTGCCCAAGCACGTCGCCATCATCATGGACGGCAATGGCCGCTGGGCGGGCAAGCGCCGCCTCAAGCGCTTCCTCGGCCACCAGCAGGGGGCCGAGTCGGTGCAATACGTGGTGGAAACCGCCTCGCGCATCGGCCTTCCGTGGCTCACGCTGTACGCCTTCTCGCTCGAAAACAACCTGAAGCGGCCTAAGGCCGAGGTCAGCTTCCTGATGCGCCTGCTGCGCACTTACCTGAGCAACAACGTGCAGCGCATGAACGACAACAACGTTCGCATCCAGTACATTGGCCGCACGCATGAGCTTGAGCCGGATGTCCGCGAGCGAATGGAGTGGGCCGCCGAGGCCACCCGCCACAACACCGGAACCGTGCTCACGCTGGCGCTGAATTACGGCGCACGGTCCGAGCTGGTGGACGCCTTCAAGTCCCTTCATGCGGAAATTGAGCGCAAGGACCTGCGCCTGGAAGACGTGACCGAGCAGGACATTCAGCGGCATCTGTACACGGCGAACATGCCCGACCCTGACCTGCTTATCCGCACTTCGGGCGAAATGCGTATTTCCAATTACCTGCTGTGGCAAATTGCCTACGCGGAGATATTCGTGACTGAGCGCCTGTGGCCCGACTTCCGCGGCATCCATATGCTGGAAGCTATCGAGGACTACCAGCGGCGCGAACGCCGCTACGGCGGGCTGGGCGACGGCACCGAATCCGACGATATCAGTTCCCTGCCGGCCAATGCCGCCAGTCCCGCCAACAGCCTGGTTCCGCGCTGAAAGAACCTGAATCTATAGGAAACGGGCTAACATGAAAAAGAGCCGGGCAGATTGCTGCCCGGCCTGGGAGTTCATTGGAGGCTTGATGATTAGAAGTAGAATTTGAATGCCAGTTGAACCTGGCGGCTGATATTCGATTGGGAATTTGAGATTGTGCCGAACGCTCCGCCGGTTGCGTTGGTATTTGGGCCATTCGGAACCCAGGTATTGGTCAGGTTGAATGCCTCAAGACGAACCTGCGCGTTATAGCGCTCCGTGAAGTTGAGAGCCTTGATGAGCGAAAGGTCCGCATTGGGTGCGTTCGGGTTCCGGATGCCGCTGCTATAAAAGCCGCTTACCCGGTAGCCGAGGTTTGCGCTATTGATGACTTGCCATACAGGTGAGCAAGTGCTTGGTTGTCCCTGGAGGCTTGTCGCTCCTGGCGTATAGGCTCCGGTGGTGTTGTTAAATGACGGAGCCAGTTGCACGCATGGGTTGAACCAGGTCTGATGGTTTTTTGTGGCGGCCGATGGGTTACCGATGAGGTTTACGTTGCCGGGAAGGCCGACGGGCAGACCCGACTGGATCGTCTCAATGTAATTGAGCTGCCATCCACCCACCAGCAGTTCCATGGGACGGCTGGCGCTGCCGAGGAATTGATGACCGTGCCCGAACGGCAGCTCGTAGAGAGCCGAAATGACGAGATGCTGCGGGCGATCGGTTGCGCCGATGTTCTTGTGCGGAGCCGAGTCCTGAGGATTCAGGAAAGCCAGCGCCTCTTCGGTCTTCGACCATGTGTAGGAACCCATGATCGAAAAGCCATTCTTATAGCGCTTCTCAAGCATGAGCTGCGCGGCGTTGTACCAGAGCTGTCCAACGGATTCCTGGCCATAGTTGACGGACAGGAACTGCGGATACGGAAGCAGCAACTGCTGGCGCGAGAGCGTTGCACCGTTCAGGTTTGTATTCGGGATATTTCCAGCAAAGGGGCTCGGAAGGGCCGTGCCAAGATACTGGGAAGCGGTTTGATAGGTTGAATTATTTCCGGTGGGCGAGTCGGCGACCGTCTGCTGAACGGAATTAATTTGGGCGGCGCTCAATACGTTGAGATTGCGAGCTCCGCCCGCATCATTGTCGTTGGTGTTGATGTTTTGGGTGTGCATGCCCACATAAGACAGATCGGCTTTGATTCCATGCGGGAGCTGCTGCTGCACACCGAGCGACCACTGATCCGCACGCGGAATTCTGCGATTCGTGTTGTTGAAGATGATGCTCTGGCCGAGGAATGTTGCCAGACCGCGTGAACTGCCGGCGGGTTGAAGCACGGTCGGGAACGGATCGATGAGCGGCGGAGCCGTTGGGTCGGCCCCGCGCGGCGTATATAGATCCGGCGTTGTGCCTCCCGCGATGTTCGAGGCGACGTAAGCGGTATCCTGCGCGAAGCCCTGTGCGGCGCCAAAGGCCGCTTCAGGCAGGTAGAACATGCCGTATCCGCCACGGAAGATGGTGTTGGGAAACAATTGGTAGACGGCGCCGATGCGCGGCTGAACATGTCCGTACTGCGTATTGAAGGCGGCCGTAGACTGACCACCGGTTCCAGCAAAATAGAGCCCGCCTACGAGGCTCTGGCACGCCGGGCAGACGGACGCGGGCGCTGCTTGAGCAATGCCTGCGAGGGGAGAAGGATCCGTAGTGTCAAAGCCGCGGTTCATGCGGTTCTGCGACTCGGCGGGTGAACCTTCAATGTCATAACGAATTCCGGCATTGATGGTCAGCTTGTTGGTGACTTTGATGTCGTCCTGCACGTAGTAGCCCTGATACCACCACCTGTAGAGCAGGCGCGGGGTATAGGAGATGATGCTGTTAATGCTGCTGTTGGAGGTGGCTGGCGCGCCAAGCAACAGACTGGCCACCGGCGAACCTGAGGTGCCGTTATAGCTCGCCGTGGGATTGGCCTGGGTGAAGTTGGAATTGAATGCAAAGGCGCCGCCGCCGTACACGAATGATCCGCCCCCGGTGCCAAAGGCAATGTTCCGAATGTCGGCCCCGACGTGGATGGAATTCTTGCCGCAGAGCATTTGCACGCTGGGCTGGAATCCAATGACCGTGCTGATGCCGAACCGCGGATTGCGGGTGCCGGCATCGGGAATGTTGCTCTGGTTGCCCATGCTGATGCGCGGAGGCACCGGCACAAAGCGCTCACTGTTGAAGTTCTGGCTAAAGCCCAACTTTGTGTCGTCGTAGCCGTAAACAGCGGAGCGCGCCACGACTTCGGTATAACGCGCCAGCGAAGCGCGGAGATCCATGAGCACCCGCGGTGAAAACGCGGTGATGCTATCAACAACAGCGCTGTCGTTGCTGCGCCCCAACGGGTCCTGCGAATCGTAGAGCGGGCCGGTGAAGTTGTAGGAGCCGTGGTCAATCTGGTTCCGGCGACCGTGCGCATAGCGGAAGTACATGCGCTCTTTCGCGCTGAAGTTCTGATCGACGCGAGCCAGGAAGTTCTGGAAGTGATCCTCGCTGGTGTTCGCGCCGGTGCTGTAGTTGTTCACCAGCAGGCCGGTTCCGACGTTTGGACTGGGATAGGCGTTAGCAAGCTGTAGACCAGGACTGTTGGCCAAACGGGACTGCGGGATGATGTTGTTGGGGAAGGGATCGCGGATGCAGCAGTTGCCGTTTGAATCCAGCCGCGTGCTCCAGGGATCGTAGATTATCGGCTCGCCCGCGGCGGAAAAATCGCCCTGGCGCTCAGCCGTGGTTGGAACGGAGGTCAGGGTTGGGGTTGGCTGCACCTCATGATAGTGCTCGTAGGAGAGGAAGAAGAAGGTGCGGTCCTTACCCTTGTAGAGACGTGGAATCGAGAGCGGTCCGCCGGCCGAACCACCCCAATCGTCCAGAGTATGGCCGCCCAGGTTTTTCTTTGTTACCGGATCGAGGGAGTAGCGAGGCAAGCCTGCGATCTTGTTCGAAACGCTGTTTGCGTCGAGCTGGTAGCGACGCAGGTAGTAATAGGCATCGCCGTGGAACTCGTTGGTGCCCGCTTTGGTTTCAACGTTGAAGATGCCGCCTCCGGTGCGTCCGTACTGAGCATCGTAAAAGTTCTCGACAATCTTGAATTCCTGGGTCGCATCGACCGACGGAATATAGGCAACGTTGAGATTGGCGTGGGAGCGATCACCCGCCGAGTCCGAAACCGCATCATCCGGAGCGCCGTCGATCAGGAATGAATTCGATTGGCGCAGGCCTCCGTTGATGGAGAAGTTGGCGTTGTCGCCATTATCGAAGGGGCGCTGAAACGCCGGGTTGCCCTGGAATTGAACGCCGGGCACCAATTGCGCAAGCATAAAGGGATTCCTGCCAACCAATGGCAGCTTGTCCACACTCTCTCTTCCAATTAACTCGCCGCGCGTGGCCGTGCCCGTTTCGAGCAGCGGCGGCGTATCGCTAACGGTGACCACCTCGGTGACAGCGCCAACCGGGAGCGTGAGGTCTACGGACAGCTTGTCGCCGACGTGCAGGATGACGTTCGTCTTCTGCGCGGTTTTAAAACCCTGCGCATCGGCGCTGATGATGTAGTTGCCTGGGATCAGGAACGGAATCGTGTAATTGCCATCCGCGGCGGTAACTACCGCCGTTGCGACGCCGGTACTGATGTTCCTGGCAGTCACCCGCGCGGCGGGAATGACCGCCCCGTTGGGATCCTGAATGCGACCGCTGACGGTCGCTCGCGTTTCCTGGGCTCCGGAATAAACCACTCCGCACAAGACGAGAAGTCCTGCGAGAACGGCTGTGCACATTTTTCTGATAAAGCTTCGTGACATGCTCTTTCCTCTTTAATAGGGAACCGCGGAATCCAAAGAATTGAATCGGTTCCATTCTGTTCGAAATAACCATGCACCCGGATGGAGGACGTTGTCAAGATTTTTTTAGTTTCTCATAGTTTATTGATAATTAAATACTTAACTAAAGAGCTTAGGCCGCCTCTAAAAAGAACGGCGATTTTTCATGGAGGAATCGATTCCAACAATGGTTGCTTATTGGGCTGAGAAACGGGTCGAGGTTGGCATCCATTCCAATCGGATGTGTCTCAACGTTGGCATGAATTGACGCGGGATTCCACCGGGCGCCGGCAGAATTAGAGGAGATCTTTCACGCTTCCGGATTTGCGCAGTCTGTGATTTTGTCGAGCCAGCGGCGGGCGATCTAGCGAATGAATTCGGTGTTCTTAGCGGCGGCAGCTAGACCTCTAAGCAAGCGCCAGCGTGAGGCCTTCATTGCTCTCGGTCCTCTTGGGTTGCATTGTCGCGGTTTGCGTCTTCCGTTTGCAGCCGAAGTGTGATCACCTCATACGGGTTCAGATGGACGTGAACCGTATTCGACTCTACTGGCAATTCGTGCTGATCATCTTCCATTGCATTGCAGAGGGCAGCAGCGCGCAGCTGATGCCGGGGATACGAATCGACGCTTCAGCCGGCTTTCCGCCGATCTCTTCGAGCCGCACAATGGCTCCTTTGCCATCCTCCGCCAGCTTCCAGTCGTCAGCACCACATCTGAGCCGTCCACTTGCAAAAAGCTTGCGCCGCCTGGCGGCAGCGGCCTGCCGGGGTCGCCGACCTTGTCGGGCGGAATGATCCGGTTCGTCAGCAGCGGCTCCATGCTCTCCCATCCCAGTTTTGTGAAAGCCGATGAAAATGATTTGTTCCCCCTCGTCTTGCTTACCGCGTTCTCAGGACTTTTGTCCGGTTGAATCGCCTCCGCGAATGGCATCGGTTCCAACAGTAAAGCCAATTGGGATCGTTCCCTCGCAGCCTCACTCCCGCATTCGAAAGATTATGAGACTCTTCCCAGCCAGTCAATGTACCAGGCATCAAGATGAACCGCCGTTGATCCAAAGAGTTCTTGACAGTTGATGCGGGGAGAGCCCATGCTAATCGTCAACAATAATGGAATCGGTTCCGGCATAGTTCTGACCAGTCGGACCGATCTGCGGCCATGAGCCTTCCAGTTTTTGGGTAACGAGGTTTTGTGAAGATTACATCGCAGCTCTTACGATGCAGCGCGGTGGGAGCTCTGGGCGGGCTCCTGTTCGGCTTTGACACAGCCGTTATCTCCGGCACGACGCAACAGCTCACTAATGTATTCCATTTATCCGCGGCGCTGCTCGGAACCACCGTCTCCATTGCGCTGTGGGGCACGGTGGCGGGCTGCGTCGGCGCAGGCATGCTTGGCCAGTGGCTTGGCGGACGCACTGCGCTGCGCGTGATGGCGGTTTTGTATATCATCTCGGCCGCGGGATGCGCCTTTGCCTGGGACTGGTCCGCGCTTCTCGTCTTTCGCTTTATTGGAGGACTTGGGATTGGCGGATCCTCCGTGCTGGGGCCTGTGTACATCGCGGAGGTGGCTCCGGCAGAGTGGAGGGGCCGTCTGGTGGGCCTGTTCCAGATCAATGTTGTCCTCGGAATTCTTGCGGCGTACCTATCGAACTTCGTCATCTCGAGCTTGCGAATCGGCGTTTATGAATGGAGATGGGAACTGGGAATCGCCGCGGCTCCGGCGCTGCTGTTCCTGATCATGCTCTACACAATTCCACAGAGCCCGCGCTGGCTGGCAACCCGCGGGCGGTGGGACGAAGCATTCCAGATACTGGAGCATTTGGGCGCGGAGAACGCCTCGGACGAAATCGGCGCGATTCGCGCCTCGCTGGAGTCCACCGATCGTGAAACGAGAGTACCTCTTTTTCAGCGCAAGTATGCCCTGCCAATTTTTCTGGCCGTGTCCATCGGCTTCTTCAATCAGCTCGCAGGCGTGAACGCAATCCTCTATTACGCGACCGACATTTTCAGCTTTGCCGGGTTCAGCCGGTTGTCAGGCAATTTTCAATCGGTATTGATTGGGCTGATGAACCTGGTGGGCACGATCATCGGAATGTCGCTGATTGACCGGGCTGGCAGAAAAACGCTGCTGCTGTTTGGATCAGTGGGGACAGGAATATGCCTGGCATTTGTTTCCGCCATTTTCTTTACCCACTCTCATGCCGACCTGCTGGTCTGGTTTCTGATGGCATTTATCTGCTTTTTTGCGGCATCGCAGGGCGCGGTCATCTGGGTCTACATTGCTGAAGTTTTCCCGAACCAGGTGCGCGCGAAAGGGCAGAGCCTGGGCAGCGGCTCCCATTGGGTTATGAATGCGGTGATCGCATTTGCCTTCCCCGTGGTGGCGCAACGTTCCAGCGGCGCGCCATTTCTCTTCTTTGCGATCATGATGGTGGTGCAATTAGTTGTTGTGTGGAAGGTCTATCCCGAAACCAAGGGCCAGAGCCTGGAGGAGTTGCAGGACCGGCTGCAAACGATCCGGTAAGAGGGACTGAGGTGCAGCAATTGGCGGCTATTGAGCGCCAAACTTCATGCCGAACAGGCGTTTCTCCACCAACATGCAGAAGATGTGCTCCAGCGCGATGTGGCACTCCTGAATTTTCATGGTCACGGTGGAAGGCACGACGATTGAGTAGTCGCACAGTGCGGCCATACTTCCGCCGCCGCTTCCTGAAAAGCCGATGGTTTTGATGTCCATTGCGCGCGCGCAGGCGATACCTTTGAGAATGTTCTTTGAGTTGCCGGACGTAGAAAGAGCGAGAAAGACGTCGCCGCTCTGGCCCAAAGCCTCAATCTGACGCTCGAACACATTCTGGTAGTCATAGTCATTGCCGATGGCGGTGAGAATCGACGTGTCCACCGTAAGCGCGATGGCAGGCAACGCGCGCCTGTCCACGGTGAGGCGCGAGACAAACTCGGCGACGAGGTGTTGCGAGTCTGCGGCGGAGCCACCATTGCCGGCCACCATTAACTTGCGGCCCTTCTGCATCGCCTCTGCCGTATACCCAGCGGCAGCTACCAAAGTGTCGACAATCTTTGGGTCATCCAGAACGCTCTGCATCGCAAGGATGGAAATGCCGAGTTGCTTGCGGACCAGCGTTGAAAGCTGTTCGTCTGTTGCAGATTCCTTTATCTGATTCATTGGATCATCTCCTTATAAAGTAACGCGCAGGCTTCTAGGACTGCACATGTCCACGACGGCTTCCGCGATCTGACCGAGATGGACGCCATCTGCTATTACGTCCGCTGCAATTGCACGGCGCTCATTCTGCCGATACATAGAGCGTGGGATGGTGATTTCCATTGTGCGGCTTGCCGACGCACGTGGCGGCACCGTGAATTCAACGGATGCAGGCGCACTCATCCAGCCAGCAGGCAGGCAGAGCGCCACCTTAAGGGCGACCGGCTCAGAACGATGATTGCGTGCGCGAATTTCAAGCTTGCAGGGTTCATCCGCGGTCGCCACAGCCTGATAGGGATATATTTGCACCCATGCGGGGTCGAGTCCCACGTCTGTGACCGGGTCGGCAATAAGGGTGCGGAAAATCTCATCCTGACGTTTGACTCGCGCGGCAAAGTCCTCGACCATCTGGTCGGTTACAAGAAAAGGCTCGCCGTGCCCGGGAGCAATCATGCGCGGCCTCATCAGCTGAATATTGCGAATGGAACGGAGATAGTCGCCAACCTTCACGTCGTTGCGATAGATGAGATTGTGCTGCAAATCCACCTTGTCGTAGTTGAAAAATGCGTCGCCGGTAAAAGCCACGGAACAGCCATCGATCGTGGTGAAGAGCGCCATCTGGTAGTCCGTGTGGCCGGGAGAGTGCATCATGGTGAATTCATACTCTTCCCATTGAAACGTCTCGCCATCGCGAAAAGTGCGATCTACCTGAATCGGCTCCGAGAGGATACAGCCGAGGATTCGCCCGCGAGGATTGGCAAAGATGTCCACCATATTTTCATAGCACCAGACGCGCGTTCCGTATTTGCGCACCAGATGCGCGATGCCGTTCGTATGATCATCGTGATAGTGCGTGGGAATGACGACATCCAGCCCAGTGACATGGTAGTTGGCCTGAAGCGCCTTGATGCTGTGCTCGACGAAACGCATGCGTCCATAGACATCAACCGCGTCGCGAAAGCTCTCGAAGAAGCGCCAGCTCGCTGATCCGTAATCGATCAGCATGACCTTTCCGCTTTGACTGAGGATGGCATAGAAGGTCGAAGCCGGCAGTGGATGCGCGATCAGGTGCGGATTGACCTCTGTTGCCTTGAATTGGCAGGTTGGCGTTCCCGTCGGCTTCCAGTAGTGGTACCACTCCAGCAGGTTGGCCTTCAGATGCTCCATCGGCTTGGCGGGATCCTGCATGGGCTGACCATGCGACGGGCAGAGAAGAACG
>Ga0134126_10002728_pt1 | contig 22193 bp, 16 predicted proteins | sample KB31752_FD_96881 | JGI IMG/M metagenome (GOLD analysis project Ga0134126, IMG submission 96881) | Terrestrial soil microbial communities with excess Nitrogen fertilizer from Kellogg Biological Station, Michigan, USA - KB3-175-2 | ecosystem: Environmental > Terrestrial > Soil > Unclassified ... | reverse complement strand
CTGGCGCACGACTTCCACCGCGTTGCCGGGTTCCACTCTTTCAAGGGAGCGGTCGATCCTTCCGGAAAATTGTCGGCCTGGCAGGACCATTTCATCACCTTCAAGCCGGATGGTGAAAAGCCGATCTCCGGCGGCGGGCTGCCGGTGGATGAGTTTCCCGCCAATGTCATGAGCAATGTGCGCGTCACCCAGAGCATGATGCCGCTGAAGATTCCCTGCGGCTCCTGGCGGGCGCCGGGCTCCAACGGCTATGCCTTCGCGATCGAGAGTTTCATCCATGAACTGGCGGTCGCGGCCGGTCGCGACCATCTGGAATTCCGGCTGGAGATGCTGGGCGATCCGCGCTGGCTCGAAGAGGGCAATCAGCGCGCGCTGCATACCGGGCGCGCGGCCGGGGTCATCAAGCTGGCGGCCGAAAAAGCCGGCTGGGGCAAAACCCTGCCCAAGGGCAGCGCTCTGGGGCTTGCCTTTCATTTCTGCCATCTCGGCCATGTCGCCGAGGTGGCGGAGATCAGCGTGGATGCCAACAAGAAGCTGACAGTGCACAAGGTCACGGTGGCGGCCGATGTCGGGCCGATCGTGAACATGAGTGGCGCAGAGGGACAGTGCCAGGGTTCGGTGCTGGACGGCCTCTCCACCATGTTCGGCCAGGTGGTGGATATCGAGAATGGCCGCATCAAGCAGACCAATTTCGATACCTATCCCTTGATGCGCATGCGCAGCGCCCCGCCGGTGGAGGTCCATTTCATTCAGTCGGATTTCCGTCCGACGGGATTGGGCGAGCCGGCTCTGCCGCCTCTGGCGGGCGCGGTCTGCAACGCGATCTTCACCGCGACTGGCGAGCGTATCCGCGAGCTGCCGCTCGTCAGGCACGGTTACTCGATTTAGGGCTTGCTTTGGGGAAGAGCAGCCTCGATGGCCGTGTCCAATTCGGCTGACTTGAACTCGCCGCGCCAGCTTCGCAGCACCTTGCCATCGCGCCCGATCAGATAGATCTGCGGCAGGCCAAGCACGCCGCCATAGAGCCGCCCCAGGGCCGCATCGCCCATGACGACCGGATAGTTGAGGCGATATTGCGCCACCGTCTGTTTCGGAGCGGCCGCATCATCGTCCATCGAAACGCCGATGATCTGCAGCTCGCCGCGATGGCGCGCCTGCAAGGCCGTCAGGTGTGGCAGCTCGACGATGCAGGGTGCGCACCATGTCGCCCAGAAATCCACCAGGACCAGTTTGCCGTGGAATGCGGAAAGGGAGATGGTCCGGCCAGTGAGGTCGGGCCGGGTGAACGCCGGCGCGGATATGCCGGCGGGCAGGGGCGCGGCCACGGCTGAGGCAGCCAGCAGGCAAAGCGCGCCGGTCAGCGCAGCCTTAGCCGTGGACAACCGGATAGCCTTTTTCAGCCCAATCGGCGCCAAAATTGTTCGGGATGTAGAGAACCTTCAGCTTGGCGAAGCCCAGCTCCGAGAGGGTCTTCCAGGCCGCGGCGATATTGGGGCAATGCTCCCATGGGCAGCATCCACAATAGATCACCACGGGCTTGGCCTTGTCCAAGGATCGGGCCGCACTCTTCAACTGGGCGATGCCATCTTCCTTGCCCGTCGGGCCGGCATAGAGGGCGCCGGGAATATGCGCCTCGTCATACATTTTGCGGAAGCCGACCTGCAGGATGACCGGCTTCTGTCCCGCTTTCAGGGATGCGGCCAATTCGTCAGGCTGCACCAGCGCGGATTGCGGAATGGTGGAGGCACTGCCCGGCTGCGCACCGGCATGGCTGATGAAGGCAAACGCCATCAGGAAAGCGACGAGACAAGGGCGGATCATCAATCACCTCGCGCGTAACTCTGACATCATCATAGGCGTGGTCTTGCCTTCCATCAACGCAGGGGCCGCCAGCCGGGCCCCCATCCGAAAACCCGCGCCCGAAGCCTTCAGGCTCGTGCAAGCGGCGCGAACCGTAACATTTGAAACGATCCGGTTTGCATGGCGGGAAACGCTTGCGTGGCAACATGAAAGAAGTGTCGCAAAACCCTCTCGTCTGCCGCCAACGATGAGGAGGAATGACGCAAACGCAGCCATTCGAACCGCTTGCCCCGTTGGCAAGCCGGGTGCTTCCGCCTAAAAGCCTGCGGGTAATTTTGCGGAACAGCCTCTTTGCTGTCTTTCGTCCGTCTCGCCCTCCGGCGTCCCTATACCGCCGCGATTGCTGCGCTCCTGATTGCCCTGCTGGGTGTCCTCTCGGTGACCCGGATGATCGTGGATATTTTTCCGGTCATCGATATTCCCGTGGTGCTGGTGGTCTGGAACTATCCCGGCCTTTCCGCCACCGACATGGAGCGGCGCGTCAATCTGATCAGCGAGCGCGCCTTCTCCACCACCGTCAACGGCATCTCGCGCATCGAGTCCCAGGCCATTCCGGGCGTGGGCCTGCTGAAGGTTTACTTCCAGCCGGGCACCGACGTCGGCGCCTCCATCGCCCAGATCAACTCCGTCACCTCCACCATCATTCATAACGTGCCGCCGGGGATGTCGCCGCCCAGCGTCATCCAGTTCAACGCCGCCAATGTGCCGGTGGTGCAGATGACGATCTCCAGCAAGACGCTGCCCGAGCAGCAGTTGGCGGATTACGCCCTCAACTTCATCCGCATCAAGCTTTTCACCGTTCCGGGTCTTTCCTCGCCGGCGCCCTTTGGCGGCAAAACCCGCCAGATCATGATCTATGTCGATCCGGCCAAGCTCGCCGCCAAGGGATTGCCGGTCAGCGCGGTGCTGAACGCGCTGCAGAGTTCCAATGTGATCGTGCCGGCGGGCGCCGCCCGTATTGGCGGCCACGAATATAATGTGGCGCTGAATTCCAGCCCCGAAGCGGTGCAGGAGTTCGCCAATATCCCCATCGGCGTGGTGGGCGGCGTGCCGGTGCTGATCGGCGATGTGGGCACGGTGAAGGACTCCTTTGCCGTCCAGAACAACATCGTCCATGTCGATGGCAAGCGCGCCACCTATCTGGCCATCCTGAAGCATTCCGATGCCTCGACCCTGGCGGTGGTGGACGCGGCGCGCGGTCTCCTGCCTCAGATCCAGGCGGCCGCGCCCAAAGGGATGGATCTGCGGCTGGACTTCGATCAATCGGTCTTCGTGCGCGCCGCCGTCACCAATGTGATCCGGGAAGCGGTGATCTCCTCCATCCTGGTCTCGCTGATGATCCTTCTGTTCCTGGGGGACTGGCGCAGCACCGTGGTGGTGTCGCTCTCCATTCCGCTTTCGATCGGCGCCGGCATGATCGGCCTGCTGCTCACCGGTCAGAGCATCAATCTGATGACCTTGGGCGGCCTGGCGCTGGCCATCGGCCTTCTGGTGGACAATGCCACCGTCACCATCGAGAACATCCACCGCAACCAGACTTTGGGCAAAGGGCTGACGCGCGCCATTTTCGACGGCTCGGCCGAGGTGATCCAGCCCTTGACCGTGGCGACGCTCGCCATCTGTATCGTCTTCTTCCCGGTGGTGCTGTTGGAAGGACCGGCCCGCTTTCTCTTCATTCCGCTGGCCATCACCGTCGTCCTGGCGATGGTGGCTTCCTATATTCTGTCCTTCACCGTCGTGCCGCCCTTCGCCCGCTTCATCCTGACCGACCATGTGCATCAGGAAGGCGAGGGCAAGGGTCTGTTCGGCACTTTCGAGCGCGGCTTCATTCGTTTGCGCGAGTCCTATGGCCGCGCCCTGCATGTGGTGCTCGAGCAGCGCAAGTTCGTGCTGGCCAGTATCGGGGTGCTGCTGATCCTGACCGCCGGCGTCTTTACCATCATCGGCACCGACTTTTTCCCGACCGCGGATGTCGGCATCATCAAGCTGCATTATCGCGCCCCGCCCGGCACCCGCATCGAGCAGACCGAGAAGCTGACTCTGGATGTGGAAAAGCACATCCGTCAGATCATTCCGGCCAACGAGCTGCGCACCATCAATGACATGATCGGTGTGCCGCTTTATTACAATCTGGCGATGGTGCCGACCGACAATGTCAGCGGCATGGACGCGGAAATCCTGATCCAGCTGGCCGAAGGCCACCGGCCGTCCGCCGAATATATGCAGGCGATCCGTCAGAAGTTGCCGCCGGCCTTTCCCGGCTCGACCTTCTATTTCCAGACCGCCGATATCGTCAGCCAGGTGCTGAACTTCGGCCTGTCCGCCCCGATCGACGTCCAGATCCAGGGCCCCGACATCAACAAATCCTATGATACCGGCCGCAAGCTGCTGGCGGCGATGGAAAAAATTCCAGGCGTGGTGGACGCCCATATTCAGCAGGTGATGAGCTATCCCGGCCTGAAGATCAATGTCGATCGCCAGCGCGCCATCGAAGTGGGGCTTTCCCAGCGCGATGTCGCCAACAACATGCTGACGGGCCTGTCCTCCAGTGCCGGGGTTTCGCCGTCCTTCTTCCTCAGTCCCGTCAATGGCGTGAACTATTTCGTGGCGGTGCAGATGCCTCTGCCGCAGGTCTCGACCGTTTCCCAGTTGATGAACATGCCGATGGCTTCGCCCGCCACCGCGGCCAGCCTGTCCACCGCGCCGGGCGCGCCTTCCTTGCGCCTGTCCGATATTGCGAGTGTGACCCCCGACACCGGCATGGAATCCATCAATCACTACATGGTGCAACGCGTGGTGGACGTGGATGCCAATGTCGCGGGGCGCGACCTCGGCGCCGCCGCCGCCGACATCCAGAAAGTCATCGACAAGATGAAGCCTTCTTTGCCGGCCGGCAGCGCCGTCACCATACGCGGGCAGAACGAAGTGATGAACACGGCTTTCACCGATCTGGGGGAAGGCCTGATCCTGGCCGTGATCCTGGTCTATGCCCTGCTGGTGATCCTGTTCCAGTCCTGGCTGGACCCGCTGATCATTATGATGGCGGTGCCCGGCGCGCTGATCGGCATTCTCTGGATGCTGGCCCTGACCGGCACGACCATCAATGTGGAATCGCTGATGGGCGCCATCATGTCGGTCGGTATTTCGGTATCCAACTCGATCCTGGTGGTCAGCTTTGCCAATGATGTTCGTGTTCGCCGGGGTCTTTCGGCCTTCGAGGCCGTGGTCGAGGCGGGGCGTACCCGCCTGCGTCCGATCCTGATGACGGCGATGGCCATGATCCTGGGCATGATCCCGATGGCGCTGGGCCTGGGCGAGGCAGGCGAGCAGAACGCGCCCCTGGGACGTGCCGTGATCGGCGGGCTGATGCTGGCAACCCTGGCAACCCTGTTCCTGGTGCCGATCGCCTATATTCTTTTGCGCAAAGCGCCGCCCGCGCTCTACACCCTCGACAAACGTTTCGAGGAAGAGATCGGCGGCAAAGGAGTGGAGCAGCATGGCTGAACCCAACCCCGGCAGCGGACATTTCCGCCGCGGCGCGGTTCTGGTGCTTGTCGCCGCGGCGATCCTGGCGGTGGTGCTGGTCACCTTGCATTTCACCAACCTGTCCGCGGCCCGCAGCGACCTCGGTCAGGCCACGGCCAAGGGGCCGGTGGTGCAAGTCGTGGAAGCGGGCGCCGCACCCTCCCAGCGTACCGTCACGGTGCTGGCCAGCGTCACGCCCTACCAGCAGGCCACGCTCTACGCCAAGGTCAGCGGCTATCTCTCCAAGGTGCTGGTCGACAAGGGCGATCATGTAAAGGCGGGCCAGCTGCTTGCCACTATCGAGTCCCAGGAAACCGATGCCCAGTACAACAGCGCCCGCGCGGACCTGCTCAACAAGCAGCAGATCGCGCGCCGTTACGACCAGTTACGCCGCCAGAACGCCATCGCCCTTCAGCAGGCCGACCAGGCCGATGCCGATGCCCGCATGGCCCAGGCGACGCTTCAGCAATATGGCACCCTGAAATCCTATGAACGGCTGGTGGCGCCCTTCACCGGCCAGGTGACGGCCCGTTTCGCCGATGCCGGCGCCCTGGTACAGAACGCCACCACCAGCCAGACCGCAGCCCAGCCGGTTGTCACCATTTCCGACGACACCCGCCTTCGCATCGATGCCTATGTCCAGCAGGACGTGGCGCCCTTCGTGCACGAAGGCGATACCGTCGAGATCGTAGATGCCGCCAATAGCGGCCGCTCCATCACTGCCACGCTGACGCGTGTCTCCGGCCAGCTCGATCCGCGCACCCGCACCATGCTGGTGGAAGCGCTGGTGGATAACAAGGATCGCTTCCTGCTGGGCGGCAGCTTTGCCTATATGACCCTGCATGTGCCGGTGACCGCCAGCACCCAGGTGCCGGTGGGGGCGCTGATCACCCGCGGCGATAATCAGTATATCGCCGTGGTGGGGACCGATTCCCGTCTGCATTACGTCAAGGTGGCGGTGGCCTCGACCGATGGTGACACGGTCACGCTCGGCACCGGTGTCAAACCGGGCACCCGCATTGCGGTGGACCTGCCGGCGGAGGCGACAGACGGTGCCCTGGTCAGCACGGTCCGATAAGCGTCGGTCGTTGATTACACGGATGACAGGCCTGCGATAGAATGGTCTTGCGTTTCGTTGGCAGCGGGAACCAAGCTCGTGCGTTAACGATAAGCCCCCAAGGTGGGAGATCCCCATGCGGCCTGCACGCATTTTTGGTCTGATCTTCATCTCCGCGTCCCTCTTCGTGTTGCCGGGGTCGGCCCTGGCCCAGCGCCATGGAGGCGGGGGACATGGCGGCTTCGGCGGCGGCCATGCTGGCGGCCACTTTGGCGGTGGCGCCCGTTTTGGCGGCGGCCATTTCGGCGGAAGCCATTTTGGAGGCGGGTTCCGCGGTTATGGCGGTCATTGGGGCCGGGGATATGGCGGCTTCAGCTATGGGATCGGCTTCGGCTGGCCCGGTTACGCCTATCCGTATTACGGCTATTACGGCTACTACGACTATCCCTATGTGGACCCTTATGCCTATGCGGCGCCGTATCCTTACGACTATCCGCCGCCGCCCTACGATTACTATGACGACTATTGAGGTCCCCATGCGCCAGGTCCTGACAGTGCCCGCCCTGCTGATTTGCGGAGCCATCCTGTGTGCGCCGCCCGCCTTTGCTCAAGGCGTCGCCAATCCGGGTGCCAATCCGGGTGCGAGTGCGAACTCTGCCGCCAGTCCTACGCAGATGGAGAACAGGGCAAACGCCGATGTCGCAGCCGCCAGCGCCAGCACGGGCGCGCCGGTCGTCAATCTGCCCGATCCCCACAATGCCGGCACTTTGGCCGAAAGCGCGCGGACCACAGCCCTGGCCGGTTACCCTTGGAGCACGGCCGATATCTGGTTTGGCAAGCGGTAGACCGCCGCCGCGCCGTCCGGGGCAAACTTTCGATAAGAATCGGGCAGAAAATCCGCTAGGCTGTGGACGCAGACGAGGCGCACAAGACGCCTGGACGGAGGAAAAGGGGCCATGAATTTCGATCGCCGGACGATGTGCGTCAGCTTGGGAGCGCTGGCTGTGGCTGGGCGGGCGCGGGCCGATGATGTGCCGATTTTCGACGATTCCAAGCCCACCACCGGCATCGCGATCCCCAGCGTGCAGCATACCGCCGAGATGGATGCGGCGCCGCTGATCAAGAAGACGGTCCATAAGCTCTGGAACGACGCGCCCACCATCAAGGAGCCCAATGCGCTGCAATTCACGCCTAAGGGCACGCTCCTGATCCTGGATCAGGTCGACCCCAACAAGGTGTTCGAGGTCAATCCGTCGGACGGCAAGATCCTGCGCAGCGTGCAGACGGAATCCATCCATGGCAGCGGCATCTGTATCGATGCCAACGGCAATTGGATCATCACCTCGACCAAGGCGCTGCAGGGCCCGCCAGTGACGCTGGTGGTCGATCCGGCCAGCGGCAAGACGCTCAAGAAATGGGTGACGCCCGGTTGGGGCTTCTATGGCCCCGAGCGTCCGGCCCGCCCCGGCCGGCCCCCGGACACGCCTTCCGGCGGTCATGACGTGAAGTGGGCGGGCAATGGCCGCTACTGGATGGCGGTGCCGGCCTCGGGCCGCATCTTCCTGATGGATGAAGCCTCGGGCAAGCCGGTGCGCAGCATCGTGGCGCCGGTCAACCGCACCCATGGCCTGGCCATCGACGGCAATTACCTTTGGTCCGTGGCGGCCGACTTCTGGCAGATCCAGAAGCTGGATGCGCGCACCGGCAAGATCGTGGCCAAGATCCAGCTCGACAAGAACACCGATCCGGCCATCCATGGCCTCGAGCTCAAGGACGGGGTGCTGTGGTATTGCGACGCCGGCAAGGGCTGGGTCTGCAATCTGACCTGACGCACCGGCACGCCTCACAACCACCATGAAAAATATTCTTTCGCTGGATGATTTCGAGCGCGCGGCTGAGCAGCGCCTGCCGGGCTGCATCTTCGCCTATGTCGAAGGTGGCACCGAGACCAATTCGGCCCGCACCGCCAATCGCAAGGACTTCGGGCTCTATGACCTGGTGCCGCGCATGTTCAAGGACGTGGGCACGCGCAATCTTGAGCACACTCTGCTGGGCGAGCGCTACAGCGCGCCTTTCGGCATCGCGCCCATGGGATTCTGCGGGCTGACCTCCTATCGCGGCGATCTGGTGATGGCCAGGTCCGCGGCCGCGGCTGACATTCCCATGATACTGAGCGCCACCTCGCTGATACCGCTGGAAGAGGTCAGGCCTGCCAACCCGCGCGCCTGGTTCCAGGCCTATCTGCGTGGCCGGCTGGACGCCATCGACCCGATGATCGACCGGGTGGAAAAAGCCGGCTTTGAAACCCTGGTGATCACGGCGGATGTGCCGGTGGTCGGCAGCCGCGAGAACAATATCCGCGCCGGCTTCACTGCGCCCTTGCGCCCCTCGCTGCGGCTGGCCTGGGACGGCATCACCCACCCGCGCTGGCTGACGGGTGTGATGATGCGCACCTTGCTGACGCACGGCGTTCCCTATTTCGAGAATGGCGATCATGTGCGGGGTTCGCCCGTGATTTCGCCCAGCGCGGTGCGCGACTTTACCGGCCAGGACCGGCTGGACTGGAACCATGTCCGTCATATCCGCAAGCGCTGGCGCGGCAAGCTGGTGCTCAAGGGGCTGTTGGCGGCCGATGACGTACGATTGGCGCGCGAGCTGGGCGCCGATGCGGTGGTGGCCTCCAACCATGGCGGGCGGCAGCTCGACTATGCGGTGTCCGCCCTGGCTGTCCTGCCGGAGCTGCTGGAGGCAGCGGGCACCATGCCGGTGTTCATCGATGGTGGTTTCCGGCGCGGCACGGACGTGATCAAGGCCCTGGCGCTGGGCGCGGCGTTCGTCTTTATCGGCCGGCCTTTCAACTATGCCGCCGCGGTCGGCGGCGACAAGGGCGTTGCCCATGCCGTCGCCCTTCTGCGCGAGGAGATGGACCGGGACATGGCGCTGATGGGCGTCACCTGTATCGGCGAGATCGACCGCAGCTTCGTGCGGCGCAAGGCGCGCTAGTCGCTGACCCGCACCCCGACCCGGATGGCGCGGCCGATGGCGTCATAGATCATCTGGTTGGTGCCGTTGCCGCCGCCCGTGCTGGGGATGGCCGGTGGGGCCACGTTGGTCAGATTGTCGATCGCGCCATAGATCTGGAAATGCTCGCCGATGCGATAGGACCCGCGCATATCCAGATAGGCGACCGCGCCGATGGCATTGTCGTCCACCAGGCCGAAGATATCGCCGCGGGCGAGGACCCCCGCCGGGCTGAGAGACGCCGTCTTGATGGCGGCCTGGCCTTCGGGGCCGTTGGTCAGCCGGGCCGAGCCGATGAAGCGGCCTTGTGCCGTCAGGGACCACACGTCTTGCTGATAAGTCGCGGCCAGAATGGCGCGCAGCTTCGGAATGCCGCTGGCATACACATCCGGGCTGCCGCCCAACGCCCCGGCGCGGTCATAGGTGATGCCCTGGGCGGTGCGCGTCTGCTGGTCGGTATAGTTGCCGTTCAAGGTCCAGGTCATGGCGCCTTCCAGCAGGGGGTGGGTATAGCTCGCTTCCAGATCCAGGCCCGAGGTTGAATCCACCGCCGAGTTCAGGGGGAAGACATTGATCTGGGTCGGCTGGGTGCTGCCGCCGGCAAAGATCAGCTGCGGACAATAGACCTGCTGACCGGCCAGGCAGCGGTCGATGATGGTCTGGAAGTCCACCGTGTCGATGGCGCCATGGACATTGATGGAATACCAGTCAGCCGACAGCGTCAGACCGGGCACGATCTGGGGCGTCAGCACGACGCCGCCGGACACCGTCACCGCCTTTTCCGGCTGCAACCCGATATTGCCCCCCTGCAGCGCAAAGCACTGATAGAGCGGCGCGTTGGAGGGATAGCGGCAATTCTGTGCCGACAAGGTGCCGGGCGCGAACAATTCGGAGATCTGTGGCGCGCGAATGTCCAGCGACCAGCTGCTGCGCAGCCGGATATTGTCATCCACCTGGCTGGTCAGGCCGAGCTTCCAGGTCTCCACCAGGCCGCTGGTGGAATAGCCCGTCAGGCGCCCGGCGGCGTTGAAATCCAGGCTCTGGACGATGTTGTCCTTCAGGATGGGCGCGTTTACCTCCAGGAAGCCTTCCTCGACGTGATACTGGCCGCGATAGGGCACGAAGTTGCCGGCCGCCCATTGGCCGGCCGCGCCCAACGGATTGGCGCTGATCACACCGCCCTGTTCGTGGCGATATTCCGCGCCGAACGCGACCGCTACCGGCCCTGCCGGCAAGCCCCAGGGCAAGAGGCCCTGCATCGAACCTGCCAACACATCCTGGTTCAGCGCGATGGTTTCCTGGTCCAGGATGCCGGAGGCCGGGTCACGGCCCGGGTTGATGTAAAACAGCGCTTCCTGCGACGCGACATTGGTGCCGAACAGGTTCAGCGGCTGGCATCCGGCAGCGGCCGCATTGCCCAAAAGCAGGGCGCGGCATTGGATACTGCCGATGGGCAGGCCCGAGGCGCCTTGGTTGGTGGGGGTGACGCGCACCGCATCTACCGCGAAGTTGTAACGCGGCGTCAGGCTGTCGTTATAGAGCTTCTGGCTTTCGCGCATGCCGCTGTGCTGGATATAGGCGTTCCAGCTCCAGTCGTCGCTCAGCTGTCCTTGAAGGGTGAACACGCCGCGCATCAGAGCGCGGTTGTTGTTGTTGCAGGGCAATCCGACGGTCTGGCACAGGTCGCTCAGTTTGTAGCTGCCGGCCGGCATGTTGTTGAGATTCTGGATGCCCAAGGTCAGCGACTGGGTAGGCGCGGTGGCGGTGCCGAAGGCGCCGGTGGCGGCATTGAATCCATTGGAGAGGGTGGCGAAGCGTGCTGCGATCGTGGGATCCAGATAGGCATTGTCCGGCCGGATGGTCTGCAGCGCCTGGCGCAGGCCGCCGAAATTGCGCTCGCCGGAAAGGCCATAATTCAGCTGCAGCGACGCCTTGATGTCCGCCGTCAGCTGATAGCTGCCATAGGCAAACAATGTGGCGTGATGGTAGGGCACCGCCAGCGGGGAATAGCGCAAGGCATTGGTGCGCTCTTCGGCGCTGCAATTGTAGCAGCTGCTGCCATAGATCGTACCGTAGTTGAAAGCCGAGATGGCACCGCCGGGACCAAACTGTGTCCCCACCAGCGCATTGGCGGCAAGGGTCGATCCGGCGCCGCCCGCGCTGTTGGCGCCGATCAGGCCGCCCTGCGTGACCTGGATATTGCCGACATGATCCTTGTGAATGAAGAGCGGCTGGCTGCCGCCGCTGGTATAGGCGGGGTTCTGCACCAGGGTGGTGCCTTTCCACCAGTCCGCTTGTCCCTGGAAGACGGAGTCCGGACTGGTGGTGTAGTTGCCGCTCAACACCAGATGGCCGCGGCCGTCGGCAAAAGCCGTGCCCCAGGCCCCTTCCAGGACCATCTTGCGCTGGTTGACCTCCGTGGCGCTGCCTAGCGTGATATTGGCCTTGGTGCCCTCGAACTCCTTGTCCAGAACCAGATTGACCACGCCGGCGACGGCATCGGATCCCCAGGCTGCCGACGCGCCGCCCGTCACCACATCGACGCGTTTGATCAAGGTCACAGGAAGGGTGCTCAGATCCACGCCACCGCCCAGCAGGTTCGACGACACGACCCGCTGGCCGTCGAACAGCACCAGGGTGCGCGCGATACCCAGGTTGCGCAGGCTGACCGTGTCCAGGCCGGCGTCGCCTTGGCTGACGTCGATGGCATTGCCGCCATTGTTGAGGGACGGAGAAGCCCCGGTCGCGGGCATTTCGCGGATCAGGTCGCCGATGTCCATCTTGGCGTCCCGTTCGATCTTCTCGATGCCGATCGCGGTCACCGGCGTGGGCGCTTCGTATCCCTTGAGCGAGATGCGCGAGGTGGAGACCACAACGCTTTCTGTTGTATCCGCGGTGGTATCGGCGCTTTCCTGTGCCTGGGCGCAAATCGGTGCAATGATAGCGGCCAGCACTGTGACGGGCCGTATCAGGCGCAAAACAGACATGACAGGTCTCTGGGTCTCTCTCTGGAACCAGGCCCTGTTTAACGCGCCGATGATGAATGAATTGACACCCCGGCAAGGTTTTCAGCGGGTAAAAACCGTCAAGAATCTTTCGATTGCCGATTCATTGTTGTTATGCGACCAAAGACCGCATCGCGCCCATTCTTCCTGTCTTCTCAAACGCCGATGGATCGTGCGCTATCACATTTGTGCCACGGAGTTTAATAGGGCTCGCAAACGCTTGCGCCGGCCCGGTTTCTCCAATTAAACGCTTTGTCCCGGGCGTACCGGAATCGCGTGAGAACCTCTCGCATCAGGACAGTTCATGATCAAAGGCACCATCAAGTTTTTCAACAAGGCGAAGGGCTTTGGTTTCATCACCCCGGACGACGGTTCCAGAGACGTGTTTCTTCCCCCCGTTACGGTAACGACCACCGGCGCCGCCCGGCTCAAGACCGGTCAGCGCGTAACGTTTGTGTCGGAGCCCGATGTGAAGGGCCCCAAGGCGGTAAAGCTCGAGCTTCTGGACGAGGCGCCGGCCGAGGCCGCGGCGCCGGCCGCCAGATCGAACATCGCGCTCTATTACGATTCCGCTTCCGAGGAGGCCGACGACGTCCTGGAAGCGCTCAAGGGCGCCGGCCATCAGCCGCGCCTGATCGACTATGCCGTCACACCGCCGACACAGGATCAGCTCAGGCGCCTGGCGATCATGCTGCGCGACCTCGATCAAAGCCTGGTTCGCCGCTATGATCATCTCTTCCTGGAATTGCAGCTCGATGACCGCTTCATCAGCGAGAATGATTTCTGGACCGCGATCGTCGAGCATCCTGTCCTGATCAATGGGCCGGTGGTGGTGGCGGGCAATCGGGCTCGTATCTGCAAGACCGCGGGCGAGGTACGCGCCTTCCTGGGAATGGACGGGGAAGCCGCCGATCGTCGACCCAAGACCCTTTCACCGCGCATGATGGCGATGATCACCGGCGGTCCGGTACCCAGCCGTCCTATCGTGGAGGAGGTGCGGAAGGCAGAACCCGCGCCGGCGCCTCCCGTGCCCCTGGCCAAGGTTGAGGCAAAGCCGAAGGCGAAGAAGGCTGCGCCGCGCAAGGCCGCCGTCGCCGCCCCTGAGAAGGCGGCCACCAGGGCAAAGAAAAAGGCGCCTGCCGCCAAGAAGCCCCAGAAGGCCAAAACCGCACCCAAGAAGGGCAAGAAATAAGACCGACGCGGCGGCGCGCTGTCAGTCTCCGCCGCCGCGGCCCGTCTGGTAATAGTGCAGGCTGGGCGGGCGCGGTGTGATGGCCAGACGCGTGCCCATGCCGGTGCCGGCGGCAAGGGCGCGGTGCCAGCGTTCTTCTGGCGCGAAGACGATGTCTCCGAACTCGGACTTGATCAGCGGCTCGCCCTCGATCAGGAATTCTTCCTTGCCTTCCATGATCAGCCAGAATTCGGCAAAATTCTCGTGGAAATGGCCCCAACTCGTATCCGGCGGCGTGGGCACGCCCTGCGAGCGGATGATGTTGGCCCAAGTGTGGTCGTCCTTCACGGCGCCGCCGCCCTTGCCATTGGCCGCCACAATGTCCTTCTCGAAATCGACATAGGGCTTGTTGACGTCGTCATACTTGCCGCGCCCGGTATAGTCCGCCTTGATGAATTTGATGCCCTTGGCGGGCGTCGGTGTTTCGCTGACCGGATAGCTGGGCGTCTCGCTGGCGGGGGTCACCTCGAAACGCAGGGACGGCTCATTGCCGACCGTCTCCATGCTGTAGGGCACGCGATAGGGCACCTGAACCAGAAAGCCCTTGGACGCGATAAAGGGTTCGACGCCGTCGATCGTCACGCGCATCTGGCCCGACACCACCACCCAGTAGATGCGGTCATCGGCCCAGAACAGGGTCTTGGTCTTCTTGCCGGGCCCCATGGAAATATATTGCCCGATGAAATCGCGCGTCAGCACTTCGGTCTCGGCCCAGTCGCTCTTGCCGCGGTGCCGGGCCAGGATGTCGACGAATTTCTTCAGCGGCTTGTTGGGCGCCGTATAGGGGGCGGGCTTGACCGGTTGCGGTGCCCAAGCGGTGAGGGGCGCGCCTTGCGTCATCCCGAGTGATGCGGTCAGGCCGAAACTGGCCAGCGCAACGATCAGCGCCGTGGAATGGATTTTTCTCACTTTGTCCCTCCCGATTCTCTTTGGATGTCTCTGCCGTCTCGCCAGGCCGCGTCCGGCGCATGACAATCTTTGCGACAGGCATCTTTGCCCGCCATTCTAGTCGGGAAGGCCAGATCGGACCAGCATTTGGCCGCCCGGCGCTGGCCGCCCGGTCCGTTCGTTGACAGCGGCTCGGCAACCCGAAAAGATTGCGCAAAATATGCGCCCGGGCGCCGCACTTTCCTGGCTGTCAGAGCCGGAAGCCAGCTCCGAACCGGGCGGAAGATCTGAGAGGGGATATCTGTGGTTTGGAGATTTCTGCCGGCGCCGTTGGTCCTGGTGGCTGCCGCAATGGCCGGCAGCCTCCCGGCATTTGCGGTTGAGAATTATCAGACCAATATCGGGCCCACCCCGCTGGATGGATCGAACCGGGCCAACGTGCTGGGCCGCGGCTCGGTGCTGGCGACCCTGGACGGAAATACGTTCACGCTTCACGGCACCTTTGCCGGACTGGCAACGCCGGCCACCGACGCGCATCTTTGCATGGGCAATGTGATGGGCGGAACGGGCCCGGCCATCTATGACGTCACCGTCACGCTGGCGCAAAGTGGCCAGGTCTCCGGCACGGTCACGCTGACTCCCGAGCAGGTGACGGCGCTGAAGCAGGGCAAGATCTATCTCCTGCTCGACAGCCAGAAAGCGCCCAAGGGAAATCTCTGGGGCTGGTTTCAGCCGGCGCACAAGACCGTCGGGCCCAACGTGCCCGAACACGGACACTGGTACATCCCGAACATTCTCAAGGACGACAACACGGCCCGGAAAAAGCCGCAGGGCTGACGGCCACCGGACCATAGAGGCGCATGATGGAAGACAAGAAAAAAAGACTCGCGCGCATGACCGTGGCGGCGAGCGCGGTTGTCGCGATCGGGGCGATCGGCGGCTGGCACGCCCTGGCGCAGACCGCCGCCAAACCGGGACCTTTTACAGATGCGCAGGCCGAGGCCGGCAAAGCCGCTTATGCGCAGAATTGCGCCAAGTGCCATGACAGCGGCGAGGCACCGCCGCTGACCGGCGCGGGATTTCTGAACGTATGGGGAAATCGCAGCACCCATGATCTGTTCGCCCGCGTCAAGGACACGATGCCGGTCGACAATCCCGGCTCCTTGAGTAACGAGACCGTTGTTCCCATCATCGCGTATCTGTTGAAGAATAATGGCGCGACGGCCGGCGCCACAGCCTTTACGCCGACTACGGTCGTGGCGATCAACAGCATCGCGTCCGCCGAGCCGCCGCAGCAGACGGCACAGGGCGGACGCGGGCGGGCCGGCGTGGGGGCCAGCTCATCCTCCGGCGGTCCGCTCAGCGCCGACGCCGAACTGCGCCGCGGCGTGGTGCCATTCCGGCTGGGCATTACCGTCGAAGGCACGGTCGCCAAATACACGCCCATCACCGAAGAGATGATGATCCATCCGCCGGCGGCAGACTGGCTGATGCATTACGGCAACTATGCCGGCTGGAGCCATTCCCCGCTCAAGCAGATCACCGCCAAGAATGTGCAGAATCTGCAGCTTCGCTGGGTCTGGGCCATGGACGAGGGCGAGCGCCAGCAGATCACGCCGCTGGTGCATGACGGGGTGATGTTCGTCTCCAACAACTTCACCAATCGGGTCCAGGCGCTCAACGCCAAGACCGGTGACCTGATCTGGGAAAACACCCTGGGGCCGCGGCAGGCCGGCCAGCAGAACGCCACCCGCACCATGGCGCTTTATGGCAACAGGCTGTTTTATCCGGCGACCGACGCCAATCTTTATGCGCTGGACGCGCGCACCGGCAAGATCGACTGGAAGATCAAGTTTTCCAGCTACGGCAATGACAAGATCGGCGGCCTGATGGTGGCCGACGGCAAGATCATTGCCGGGCTCGGTCGTTGTGACGAGCGTTCGCTGGCGGACCGTTGCTTCATCGCCGCCTACGACGTCAATGACGGCCATCAGATCTGGAAATTCTCGACCGTTGCCTATAGCGGGGAGCCTGGCGGCGACAGTTGGGGCACGCTGCCCAACGACCAGCGTGCCGGCGCTGATGCCTGGATTCCGGGCACTTATGATCCCAAGCTCGGGCTGGTTTACTGGGGCACGGGGCAAGCCAAATCGGGGGCCCGCGGCATCGGCGACCAGCTCTACAGCAATGCCACGATCGCGCTCGACGTCAAGACCGGCAAGCTGAAATGGTATTATCAGACCGCGCCCGACGAGAATCTCGATCTCGACGAGGTGTTCGAGAAGGTGCTGGTGGACGAGGGACCGCAGAAGATTCTGCTGTCGGCCGGCAAGAAAGGCATTCTTTGGAAGCTGGACCGGACGACGGGCAAGTTTCTGGATTATGTTCCTGCCGTTTTTCAGAATGTTTTTGTCAGTATCGACCGCGTCACCGGCCGCGGCACCTATCGGCCGGATATTCTCACCTCCAAGCCGGGCGACACACGTCCCTCCTGTCCCAGCCCTGCTGGCGGCAAGAACTGGCCGGCATCGAGCTATGTTCCCGAGAGCGATCTGATCATCCTGCCGCTCGACCAGATTTGCGTCGCCTCCGGTTCGATGGCGGGCAACTACGAGGCCCCGGCATCTGACGGATATATCGCGCGCATGAGTGCCTATCGGGCGAGGGATCTCAAGCCGGTCTGGACCTTCCAGCAGCGGGCGCCGTTCCTGACCAGTGCCATGACCACGGCGGGCGGGGTCGGTTTTGTCGGGGACTGGGATCGGACCTTCCGGGCCTTCGACCTGAAAACCGGTAAGACTTTGTGGAGCACGCGCCTCGGCACCACGGCGCAGGGCTATCCCACCTCTTACAGCGTGGACGGGGAGCAGTTCATTGCCGTTCCCACCGGCTATAATGGCGGCAGTCCGGAAGTGCGGCCGGTGACATTGCTGGCCTTTGAACGCAATCGCCCCTATTCGGGCCATGCGGTCTATGTCTTCGCCCTGCCCAAGCGGCAGCACTAGGCGCCGGATTGTGCGGCGCAATCGCGGTGAATGAGATTGCCATCGGACGCGGCTTGGACAAGGCTAGGCTTTGTTCCGATGATCCATCATGGCAGGGAGGCTGGAATGGCCGTCGACAAAAGAGCTTTTCTTGCCGGCGCGGCCGCGCTGGCCCTTTCTTCCGGCGCCAGGGCGCAGGCGGCCAAAAAGCCGGCGGCCCCGGGGCGCAAGACCATTCCGCACGGGCTGGTGAAGACCTCCAAGCTGTTCAAATCCCCGCCCGGCTTCGTCAACGGCCTGGCGATTGCGCCTGAAGGGTTGTGGCTGGCCCAGCAGAAAGTATCCGGCAAACATGCCACCGAGGATTATCACCTGCCCGAGCCGACCGACCTGCATGAAGCGGCCTGGCTGGTGGACTGGAACGGCAAACTTCTCAAAACGGTGACGACCAACTCCCGCAACACCTCCGGCATGGCTTACGGCAATGGCTGCGTCTGGATGATGGCCAACCAGGCGCCGGAAGGCGTGTTCCAGGTGGACATGAATTCCAGGGAAGTCAGCCATCGCCAGATTCCGCTGGCGCTGCCTGGCCAGGACGGCGGCGGCAGCCACGGCGCGCAATGGCATGACGGTAAGCTCTGGATTGTGGCCAACCGGCCGCGCCTTTTATTGAAGGTGGACCCGAAGACCTGGGTGCCGGAAGCGGCGATCCCGATCTATGCGCCCGCCGACAAGCCGCGCTGGCATGACATGACCATCGATGGCGACGGCAATATCTGGCAGGTCACCGGCAATGATTCCAAGAACTACAAGCAGGGCACGCCCGGCCTGGTGAAGTATGACGGCAAGACCGGCGCGGTGATGGCGACCTACGACTTCGCGCCGGGCTCCAGCGATCCGCATGGCCTGGAATTCCACAATGGCACGTTGATCAGCTGCGACGCCGGTATCCACCCCGGCTGGCCGAACTATGACAGCCCGACACATGGCTGGATCTTCAAGATCGAGATGGCCAAAGAAGCCGTTTGAGGGGGAAAGCATGCAAATCAGAAGGCGGAATTTTCTCGTTGCCGCGGCAGCCGTGCCCACGGCGGTCATTCCGGCGAGGGCCCAGCCGGCGCATTCCGCCTGTCTGCCGGCATGGTCTGCGATTCCGTCGCGGCCGGCGAGCAAGATCGAGGTGGTCTACAAGACCAAGCATGGTCAGCCCAATGGCCTGGCCCTGACCACCAATCCCGGCCAGATGTGGGTGCTGGACCAGGGCGCCGGACATTGGGTGACTTTGATCAATATCAAGGACGGCTCGACGGTGCGCGAATTTCAGGCCGACGTGGTGGGTCCCAGCGGCCTGGTGCAGGACGGCAATACGATGTGGATCACGTCCACCCACAATTCCATCATCGTGCATTGTGACCTGAACGGAAAAACCATCGCGAAATATGTCACGCCGGGCGCAGGCCGCATCTATGAGCGGGAAGACGATCCGCCCGCGCGCCGTTCACCCCTCAAGCCGGCCTGGCCGGACATGCCGCGCGGCATCGGTCCGGCGATGAGCGGCAATGTCGGCAACGATACCGGCAAGGGCCTGCCACCGGGGCAGTTGCCGCTGACCGCCGAGGAAGGCTCTGGCGGCACCGGCGCCCATGCCATCCTGGTGGACGGCGATTATCTGCTCTATGCCTGCCCACCGGCGCGCCAGATCTTCACCATCAACAAGAAGACATGGAAGGTGAAATCCACCTGGCCGGTGCCGGGCAATCGCACCCATGGCATGAGCTGGGGCAAAACCCGCGACACGATCTGGTCTTCGGATTCCAATCTCAACGCCTTTTTCCGGCATGACGCGAAAACCGGCGATATCCATGAGCGGGTGCAGTTGCCCAATGACTCGCCCGTGATCCATTGCGCCAAGCTGGTAGGCGACGACATGTATTTCTGCGACGATATGGGCTGGATCGCGCGCTTCCGTATCTGATGCGAAGCGATCCCTAGGACGGGGTCGCTTCCTTTTTGACCAGGTCCAGCGCCACGTCGGTGATCATGTCCTCCTGACCGCCGACCATCTTGCGGCGTCCCAGTTCCACCAGGATTTGGCGGGTATCAAGGCCGTAATCCTTGCTCGCCTTTTCCGCGTGCCGCAGGAACGAGGAGTAGACGCCGGCATAGCCCAGGCTGAGGGTCTCGCGGTCCACGCGGACGGGGCGATCCTGCAGCGGCCGCACCAGATCTTCCGCGGCATCCATCAGCCGGAACAGGTCGCAGTCATGATGCCACCCCTTGCGATTGGCGACGGCGATGAAAACTTCCAGCGGCGCGTTGCCGGCGCCGGCCCCCATGCCGGCAAGGCTGGCATCGATGCGCCGCGCGCCGGTCTGAGCGGCGATGACGGAATTGGCGACGCCGAGCGACAGGTTGTGATGGGCGTGCACGCCACGTTCAGTGCCGGGCAGCAGGACTCGGTCATAAGCTTCCAGCCGCGCGCGGTAGCCGTCCATGTCCAGGGCGCCGCCGCTGTCGGTGACATAGACGCAATGGGCGCCATAGTCCTCCATAAGCTTGGCCTGCCGGGCCAGCGGCTCCGGCTCGCTCATGTGGCTCAGCATCAGAAAGCCGGCAACGTCCATGCCCAGCTTGCGGGCAAAGCCGATATGCTGGGCGGCGATATCGGCCTCGGTGCAATGGGTGGCGATGCGCACCGAGGTGCAGCCCAGGTCGAAGGCGCGATGCAGGTCCTCGATGGTGCCGATGCCGGGCAGGAGCAGGGTGGTCAGCTTCGCCTTCTTGACCGCTTTGCCGACAGCCTTGATCCAGTCCCAGTCGGTGTGGGCGCCGAAGCCGTAGTTGAACGAGGAGCCGTTCAGCCCATCGCCATGGGCAATCTCGATGGCGTCCACGCCGGCCTGGTCGAGTGCCTGGGCGATGCGGGTGACATGCTCGATGCCATATTGATGGCGGATCGCATGCATGCCGTCCCGCAAGGTGACATCCTGGATGTAAAGCCGGTCGGTTTCGGGATTGAACATCAGGCCGCTCTCCGGGCCAGTTTCTTCTGCGCGATTTTTTCGGCCGTGCGCAGGGCGGCCGAGGTCATGATGTCGAGATTGCCGGCATAGGCGGGCAGGTAATGCGCCGCACCTTCCACTTCCAGGAAGACGCTGCTTTTAATACCCTCGAATTCGCCCACGCCCGGAATGGCAATGGGATTGTTGGAGCCGAAGCGCTCGAACTGCACTTTCTGCTTCAGGCGATAGCCGGGCACATAGCCCTGTACCTTTTCCACCATGGTGGTGACCGAAGCCTCGATCTCCTCTTCGCTGGCGCCCGATGACAGGCAATAGACCGTGCCCCGCATCATCACCGGCGGTTCGGCCGGATTGAGGATGATGATGGCTTTGCCTTTTTCCGCGCCGCCGACCTGCTCAAGACCGCGCGCGGTGGTCTGGGTGAATTCATCGATATTGGCGCGGGTGCCCGGGCCGGCCGATCGCGAGGCGATGGAGGAAACGATTTCGCTATAGTGGACGCGTCCCACCTGGCTGACTGCCGCGACGATGGGAATTGTCGCCTGGCCGCCACAGGTCACCATGTTGACATTGGCGGCCTCCAGGTGTGCATCGCCATTCACTTCCGGCACGACATAGGGACCGATGGCGGCCGGCGTCAGGTCGATCATGGTCTTGCCGGCGGCCAGACAGGCATCGCTGTGGGCCTTGTGGGCGGCCGCGCTGGTCGCATCGAACACAAGCTCGATGTCCGCCCAGGCGTCCATTTTCCGAAGGCCCTCCACGCCCTGATCGGTCGCTGCAATCCCAAGCCGGCGTGCCCGCTCCAGGCCTTCCGATTTCGGATCGATGCCCACAAGCGCCGCCATCTCAAGCACCGGCGAGTTGCGCAGAATCTTGATCATCAAATCGGTGCCGATATTGCCGGAACCGATAATGGCCACCTTGAGCGGGCGGGCCGCTGAAATTCCCATGCGTCTCCCCAGACGTTTTCGCCCAGCTTACGGACAGGCCATGGGATTCAAAATAGGGGCGCAAGGCCGCTCTCATAGGATGAGAGGGGCTTATTCCGCGGCTCAAGAACCGCTGTTAATTCAGAGCTTGAGCTCGGTTACCGCCCGGTAGTCGCCCAACTGACCTTTCACAAAAGTGTTGAAGGCGATCGAGTGGCGCGGCTGATCCGATATGTTCGGCTCGACCAGGTGCGTCAGGCGGGACGAGAACAGAAGCACGTCATTCGGCCGAGGCGTGATCCGGTTGATCGGCGAATTGTAGATGTTGCGCTTGTCCTTTTCCGGCAGCAACTCGATCTGCTGATAGGTGACGTGGCGGGTAAAGATCATGCTCGCCGGCGGATCGGGCAGATCGCAATAATAAAGCGAGCCGGAGAGAATGGAATTGGAATGCGAATGGCCGTGCATCCCCGCCCTGGGCAGGCAGATCAGCGACCAGGATTGGGTGACGTAGATTCTCTGGGGAATGCACAGGACCTCGCGCGCATAGATATCGAGGACCTCCTGCACCGCATCCTTGATGCTTTTGAGTTCGGGCTCCTCGAAGATGTAGAGATTCTCGGAGATCATGTTCTCCGGATTGTGCGTCATCTTGAGGTTCTTGATG
>Ga0134126_10002727_pt1 | contig 22196 bp, 16 predicted proteins | sample KB31752_FD_96881 | JGI IMG/M metagenome (GOLD analysis project Ga0134126, IMG submission 96881) | Terrestrial soil microbial communities with excess Nitrogen fertilizer from Kellogg Biological Station, Michigan, USA - KB3-175-2 | ecosystem: Environmental > Terrestrial > Soil > Unclassified ... | reverse complement strand
TGCGTCTGCGCGCGGCGAGGGTCGAAGTCTGACGAGCACCGTGAAGCCAGGCATCGGGTACGGTCTCGCGTCGGCAGCGCTCTTCGGCGTCAGTACCCCGTTGGCCAAGGCGCTCGTCGGCTCCGTTGCGCCGCTGTGGCTGGCGGCCATCCTGTATCTCGGCGCGGGCGCGGGCCTGCTGCTCGTACTCGCGCTGCGGCGCGTGCGAGCACCGTCCGCGCCGCTCGCGCTTCCCGCCGGTGCGGAGTGGATTTGGGTCGCGTCGGCCATCGCGCTGGGCGGCATTGTCGGCCCCGTCGCGCTGATGTACGGCCTTGCCAGGACCAGCGGGGCCACCGCCTCGCTTCTGCTGAACCTCGAGGCCGTCCTGACCGCCCTCCTTGCCTGGTTTCTCTTCAAGGAGAATTTCGACCGTCGCATCGCGCTCGGGATCCTGGCCATCGTGCTTGCAGCGGTACTTCTCACCGCGGCCCCCGCCGGCGGATCCACATCCCCGATGGGCCCGGCACTGGTTGCCTTTGCCTGCCTTTGCTGGGCGGTCGACAACAACCTGACGCGCCGGGCGTCGGCCAGCGACGCGGTCGTCCTGGCCGCGGTCAAGGGTATTGTCGCCGGCAGCGTAAACGGCGGCGTGGCCTTCGCGCTCGGCATCACGATGCCGTCGCTCCTCGCCGCGGCCACGGGCGCACTCGTCGGCTTCGTCGGCTACGGCGTGAGCCTTGCGCTGTTCGTCCTCGCGTTGCGACATCTCGGCACGGCGCGCACGGGGGCTTACTTCTCGGTTGCGCCATTCTTCGGCGCAGCGGTCGCAGTGCTCATGGGGCAAGATGCGCTGACGTGGTCACTGACGGTCGCTGCTGCGCTGATGGCGCTCGGAGTCTGGCTGCACGTGTCGGAGCGCCATGCCCACGAGCACCGACACGAGTCGCTCGAGCATACGCATTCGCATGTCCACGACGCGCACCATCAGCACGGCCACGCTTTCGCATGGGACGGGAAGGAGCCGCACACGCATCGCCACTTCCATCCGGCCATCACACACACCCATCCCCATTACCCCGATGTCCACCATCGTCATCGGCATTGAGCGGTTGCGTGTTCCTACGGCACCCGTGGTTCACGGCGAGCCCGGTCGTTGCCCGCTCGACGGACAGCGGCAGCACTTCGTACCTCAGGGCAACCGGAGAAAATGCTCTTACAATCAAACCGCCTTGAACAGGTAGCCTCGTCGCGCGTTGCGCCGCACGTACTCGTTCAGTAGCGCCTGACACTCGGCCTCGAGTACTCCTCCAAGCAAAACCAGCGTGCGCCGGCCGTAGTACGGCGTCGCCTCGACGGCGGCGTGTGTCGCGGCGAGCGGGTCGCTCGCGCCCCACACGATACGGTCGATTGCGCTGTACACGATGGCGCCGAGGCACATCGCACAAGGCTCCATCGTCGTGTAGACCGTGCATTCGCGCCGACGACGCCACAGGAACTGCGGAATCCGCGCGACCGCGGTGTGCTCCGCGTGAAGAAGGTCGTTCCGTTCTGATTCGACGGCGTTTCGACCCGTGCTGACGATCTCATCGTCGTGGACCACCACGGCGCCGACCGGAATGTCGCCGGCCTCCAGCGCCAGGCGAGCTTCCTCGAGCGCGGCGCGCATGAAGCGCTCGTGTGAATAGCGCTCCGCTACATCGGGCGCAGAGTTCTTACCGGAAGAGGTCGTGGCAGCCACCCCCCTCTATGCTCCAGCGCCGACCGTAGCGTGGAGCGTTTCATCGCTCATCCCGCGGGACACGCGCTGGCGCCAACGCTCCGGCCCGGATCAGGCGCTCGACGTCGCTCGCTCCGCCGACCAATGTGCCGCTGACGAACACCATCGGAAATGTCGGCCAGCCGGTCCACATCTTGAGTGCATTGCGCCGCCGCCACGAGCTGAAGTAGCTGCCGTATTCGAGATACCTGTACCCGATTCCCGCGCGATCGAGCGCGCGTCGCGCGCCCCTGACGTGCGGGTTCTGGGCCATGCCGACGACCACGACATCGTTGGCGGCGATCGCCTCTTCGACCTCGTGAACGATGTCGGCATGGCGCGTCGCGACCGCGTCGCGGATCGCAGGATGAATGCGCGCCTCGTCGAGGATTGCGCGGAAGCTCACGGCGTGAACAAGCGAGCAAAGTCCTGCGCCCCGCGATCACCTGCACGCGGGGCCCCGGCCTACCTCACTTCGCCAGTTCGGCGATCGTCTGCGGATCGAGCCTGCCGGTGATCGGCAAATTGTGATCCTTCTGGAATTCGCGCAGCGCGGCTTCGGTGTGGCCGCCCATCGATCCGTCGGCGGGACCGGGCTTGTAGCCGAGCGCGGTGAGCTTCCTCTGGGCGTCGGCGACCGTCATATGCATGACGACGGGCTTCACCGGCGACGCGCCGTCGACGCCGAGCTTGCCGCCGGTGCCGAGGCCCTGGCCGTTGCCCATGGTCTGCGGCGCGTAGTTGCGAACCGCGACGACGAGCTGGTTGTACGAATCGGTGAACGCGGCGACGATCACCTTGCCCTGCGGCGTGTTGGTGTAGCCACCGAGGCCGCCGCCACCCGACCAGCCGAACACCGCGGCACCGACGTCGAAGTCGACCTTCGAGGCACTGCCCTCGGCGGCGCCCACCTGCACGCCCGAGCGGTTGTCGGTCAGGAGCAGCATCGTCGACGCCTCGTTCTGGTGAAATCCGCCGGCCACGGCGCCGACGGCGCCGAGCCAGCCCCCGAAGGCCCCGACCGCACCTCCTCCGCCCTTCGTATTCTTCGCGCTGAAGGTGATCGACGGAGTCATCGAGTAATCGGCCGACACCATCTGCCCCTTGCCGAAGCTGCTGCCCGCACGCAACTCGCCCGACTGCTGCAGTGCGCGCTCCTGCTGCATGTTCGCCATCGCGCGTCCGCGCTCGACGACGACGAAGCAGTTCGACTGCTGGACGAGCAGGCGCAGCACCGGAATCGTCGACGTCAACTGATAGTCACGCGTCAACTGGATGTACCACGCCGCACTCTGGTCCTCGACCATCGCGATGGTCCCGTACGGCTTGTCGCAGTGCTCGAGCGCCTTGTTGGCGTTGGCGCTGTTGGCGCCGCCGGCCGAACCCGTCGCGGTCGTCTTCGCGTCCTGCGACCCCATCTTCATCGCCGTCGGATCACTGGCGCAGCCTGCGAGCAGCAGGGCCCCGGACAGCACACACAGCGGTGCGGCAATCTTCATGGAACTCCCCCGGTCGTGGTGTCGTGCAGCGGTCCTCCGGCGCGCTCGTTCGCGCCTCTCCGGACCCCGGCGGCGAGTATCCTCAAATGCCTCGGTGCGGTCAATTCGCCCGGCTGGATGGAACCGCCGAATATTCGCCGTCTGCGACAATCGGCCAGGCGACACATCGGTGCACCGATCGATTGGCGGTCGATGCGACCGATGCTCCCGCTACCACCGGAGGATTCATGGATCTCGGAACACGCGCCGAAGCATTCCGCGAGCTGCACACGCGCCCCGGCATCTTCGCGATCCCCAATCCGTGGGACGCGGGCTCGGCGATCGCTCTGGCGCAGATGGGCTTCGCGGCGCTGGCGACGACCAGCGCGGGCCTCGCCTACGCGCTCGGCCGGGCCGACGGTCACAACGCGGTGTCGCGCGCCGAGACGCTCGCCAACGCCGCCGCCATCGCCGCCGCGACGCCGCTCCCGGTGAGCGCCGACCTCGAGAATGGCTTCGGCGATTCGCCGGCCGACTGCGCGCTCACCATTCGCGCCGCGGCCGACGCGGGCCTCGTCGGTGGATCGATCGAGGATGCGACCGGGCGCGGCGACGAACCGATCTACGCGCTCGATGCCGCGGTCGCACGCGTCCGCGCCGCGGTCGCCGCAGCGCGCGCCCTGCCCTTCCCGTTCACGCTGACCGCGCGCGCCGAGAACTTCCTCCACGGTCGCCCCGATCTCGACGACACGATCGCGCGGCTTGTCGCCTTCGCCGACGTGGGCGCCGATGTGCTGTTCGCGCCCGGCCTGCGCACGCCGGGCGACATCGGGGCAGTCGTGCGCGCGGTGGCGCCGAAGCCCGTCAACGTCATCATGGGGCTCGCCGGATCACCCTTCACCCTCGCCGAGCTCGAAGCGCTCGGCGTCAAGCGCGTCAGCGTCGGCTCGTCGCTCGCGCGCGCGGCGTTCGGCGCTTTTCTGCGCGGGGCGCGCGAGATCCGCGAGCGCGGCAGCTTCGCCTATGCCGCCGATGCGGTGCCCTATGCCGAGGCGAACCGCATGTTCGCCGCGGAGCGACCGGCGTGAGCGTCGCGTCCTGCCGAGTGCCCGCGGCGACGAAACAGCGTTGACGACCGAGCTCGAACGCTCGCCGCCGACCCCGGTCGCGTGGCTGCCGCCGTCGTTGGGCGCACTGCACCGCGACGGCGTCTTCGTCGGGCTCGTCGTCGTGCTGGTCGCGCTCGCGCTCGCGGCACCGCGCGAAATCCCACGCTACCCATCGCGGATCAGCTGGCCGACGATCGCGACTCTCGCGGGCCTCCTGCTGCTGACGCGCGGCGTCGAGGCGAGCGGAGCGCTGCAGCGAGCCGGCCGAGCGCTGATCGATCTCGTGCGCTCGGAGCGCGCCGCGGCGTTGGGCCTCATCGGGGCCTCGGCGCTCCTGTCGATGGCGATCACCAACGACGTCGCGCTCTTCATCGTCGTGCCGCTGACGCTCGGCATGTGCCGGATCGCGCATCTGCCCGCCGCCCGCCTCGTCGTCTTCGAGGCGCTCGCCGTCAACGTTGGCTCGGCGCTGACGCCGATCGGCAACCCGCAGAACATCTTCCTGTGGCAGCGCTCCGGGGTGCCGTTCGCGGAGTTCGTGTCGGCGATGCTGCCGCTTGTCGCCGTGCTCGCGGTCGCGCTGTTCGCGCTGGCCGCGTGGGCGTTTCCGGCAACACCGGTGCGCCTTCGCGACGAACGGCGCGCGAGCGAGTTCGACATGCCACTTCTCGTCGTATCGCTCGGTCTCTACGCACCGTTCCTGGCACTCGCCGACCGCCACCTCGCTGGCTGGGGCCTCGCGCTGGTCGCCGTCGTCTCCCTCGCGCTGCGCCCGCGCCTCGTCCGCGACGTCGACTGGGGACTTCTCCTCGTCTTCGTGCTGATGTTCATCGACCTGCGCGGCCTTGCCGATCTCCCGGCGATGCGCGGGTGGATCGCGAGCCTCGCGCTCGATCTGCCGAAGCACCTGTATGCGGCAGGGATCGTCGCGTCGCAGATCGTCAGCAACGTGCCTGCGACGATCGCGCTCGGCGAATACTCGGGCGATTGGCACACCCTCGCCTACGCAGTCAACATCGGCGGCTTCGGCGTCGCGATCGGGTCGCTCGCCAACCTGATCGCCTTGCGGATGCTGCACGAGCGCGGCGCCTGGCTCGCGTTCCACTTGTGGTCGCTGCCCTTCCTCGTGATCGCGGCGATCGCCGGCTACCTGATCCTGTTCTGATCGCCGAGCGCAAATTCGGCGAGCGCCTTCGCCGACACGGGTCAATGGTCTGTCAGCAGCAGGGGCGGCCGGCGCTGTTGCTGTATATATAGCGCTATCAGCATATTACATGATATTTCTCGAAATAACTTTAACGATGAACGATCCCGGGATTGGTTGAGTTACCGTCAACCTTAGACTAGACTTGGTCAGACCGATCACGCGGGCCGAGCCGATGGCAATCGTCAACATCTACGAAGCGAAGACCCGTCTCTCGAGCCTCGTCGACCTCGCCGCGACGGGCGAAGACGTGGTCATCGGACGCAATGGAAAGCCGATCGCGCGCATCACTTCGCTCGCGCCGCCCAAACGATCGATCCGCTTCGGCGTCCTGAAGGGGCGGGTCAAGATCGCCGCCGATTTCGACGCTCCGCTGCCGGGTGCGGCCAACGCGCCCTCCGGGCGGCGCTGATGCGCCTCCTCCTCGACACGCGCGTGTTCCTGCTCTCGACCATGGCGAGCAGCAAGCTCGGCAAGCCCGCGCGTGACCTCATGGAGTCCGCCGACGAGGTCTGGGTCTCGGCGGCGTCGATCTGGGAAGTCACGATCAAGCTCGCGCTCGGACGGGTCGACGGCGACATCGACGAAGCGGTGAAATCGATCGAGGCCTCGGGCTTTCGCAACCTGCCCGTCACCGCGCAGCACGCCGCGGCCGTGCGGCGCCTGCCCGCCTATCATTCGGATCCTTTCGACCGCCTGCTGATCGCCCAGGCGATCACCGAGCCGCTGCACCTGCTGACGCTCGACCCGCTCCTGCAGCGCTACAGCGAGCTCGTCATCGTCGTGCCGTCCTGAGCGCCGCAACGCGGCAGCGGCGCAGTGCGCGTCTGCGCGCGATGCGGGCGCGCCCTGTGCGCGCGGTATCATCGTCGGCGATCGCGCCGTGTCGTGCGGCCGATTCACCATGTCCGTGGCCGCCCGCCTTCCCCTCTTCGATCTCACCCCGGCGCAGCAGCGCGATTGGTTGACCCGGCGCCTCGCAGGCCCGGTGCCTTCGTCCGCACTCCACCAGAGCGATGGCTTCCGGCTTCCCGGCCGCGACGGCGAAGTTGTGCCGGCTGCGGTGCTGGTTCCGCTCGTCAATCGACCGCAGGGTCTTCAGCTCCTGCTCACGCAGCGCAGTGCGAATCTGCCCGACCACCCGGGACAGATCAGCTTTCCGGGTGGACGCGTCGACCCCGACGACGCAGGCTTTGCCGCCGCAGCGCTGCGCGAGGCCGATGAGGAGATCGGGCTCGCGAGCTCGCACGTCGAAATTCTCGGCCAGCTCGCAGCCTACGTGACGGTGACGGGGTTTCAGGTTCACCCGGTGGTGGGCTGGATCGAACCGCCGATCGACCTCAAGCCGGACCCGGTCGAAGTGGCCGACGCGTTCGAGGTTCCCCTCGAGTTCATACTCGACCCGGCGCATCAGGAACGCCATTCGAGGATGCTCGGTACCAGGCGGCGCGAATACTGGGCGATCCCGTGGCACGAGCGCTACATCTGGGGCGCGACCGCCGCGATGCTGATGATTCTCGACCGGACGCTGCGCGCCGGCGACTGAGCGACGCAGCCACCGATGACAACACGAAGCCACCACACCGGGCTCGTGCTGTCGGGAGGCGGTGCGCGCGGGGCGTATCAGGCCGGGGTGCTTCTCGGCCTCGCGTCGGTCCTCGAGCGCAGCCGGCGCACGCCCTTCGGAATCGTCTGCGGAACGTCGGCGGGCGCGATCAACGCCGCAATGCTCGCGAGCCGCGCCGAGGACTTCCGCGTGGGTGTCGCCAGACTCGTGCGCCTGTGGCGCAGCATCCGCGTCTCCGACATCTACCACGCCGACCTCGGCACGCTGTCTCGCCATGGTCTCAAGTTCCTCGCGTCGGTCGTGGGCGTCGGCAGTGCGCCGGAAAACGCAGCGTCGATGCTCGACAACGCTCCGCTCGGCGCATTCCTCGAACGCACGCTCGACCTCGCGCGCATACCCGAACATTGCGCATCGGGAAGGCTCGGCGCGCTCGGCGTCAACGTCACGAGCTACGCGAGCGGCAAGGCAGTCACCTTCTTCTGCGGCGCCCGCGACAAGGTCGCTTGGCAGCGGACGCGCCGCCGTGGCGAGCGCTGCATGCTTTCAGTCCCGCACCTGATGGCGTCGGCGGCGATCCCGTTCATCTTCCCGGCGGTCCGGATCGGCGGCGAGTACTACATGGATGGCTCGATGCGCCAGATCGCGCCGCTCTCGCCGGCGCTCCACCTCGGCGCGCGGCGCGTGGTGGTGATCGGCGTCGGGCAGTTCGGTGGACAGTCGCACGGCGACGCGACCGAGACGTCGCGTTACCCGTCATTCGCACAGACGGCAGGGCATGCACTGTCGTCGATTTTCCTCGACAACATCGGCGCCGACCTCGAGCGGCTGATGCAGATGAACCGGCTGGTCGGAATGGTCCCGCGGCGCGAGCTCACGCGGCATCGGCTCGCGCTCCACCACGTCGATGCGCTGCTGCTCGCCCCGACGATCGACATCGGCGAGCTGTCGCTGCGCTACGCCGACCTGCTGCCGTCGGGCGTGCGCACGCTGCTCCACCGACTCGGCAGCACGCACGGAACCGGATCGAGCCTTACGTCGTACCTGCTGTTCGACAGCCGCTTCTGCCGGGCGCTGGTGCGCCAGGGCTATCGAGACACGCTCGCGCGGCGCGACGAAGTCGTGGCCTTCCTCGACCCCCGGCGCAGCCGTTTCGTTCCGCTCAACTGGGCGACGCCGACCTGACCGCTCACCACCAACCTCGACCCACGACGACGAACCAATCATGCTGACGCGCACCGAGCCCCACACCCGTCACTTCCACGGTCTGACGCCACACGGCTTCCACCGTGTCGTCTATTACGAATGGGGCGACGACGCCAATCCGGCAGTCGTTGTCTGCGTGCACGGCGTCGGACGCAACGGTCGCGATTTCGACGTGCTCGGCGAGACGCTCGCTCGCACCCATCGCGTTCTCGCGATCGACATGCCGGGCCGCGGCGCAAGCGATTGGCTCACCGACCCGATGGAGTACGTCTTCCCCGTCTACCTGACGACGCTGACCGCATTGATCGCGGCGAGTGGCGCCGACACGGTCGACTGGATCGGAACTTCGATGGGCGGCCTGCTCGGCATCGTCGCCGCTGCGCAGCCGAAGGCGCCGATCGGCAGGCTCGTCGTCAACGACGTCGGACCCGTCGTCGAGCCGGCGGCACTGGCGCGGATCGGCAGTTACTTCGGCAGCGATCCGACGTTCGCGACGTTCGCCGAATACGAAGCCTACGTGCGCAAGATCTCCGCGCCGTTTGGCCCGCTCACCGATGCGCAATGGGAGCACGTCGCGCGCACCAACGGAACGCAACGCGGCGACGGCCGCTGGGGCGTCGGCTACGACCCGCGCATCGCGGTACCGTTTCGCGGCCAGCCCGCCCCGCCCGACCTGTGGCCGCAGTGGGATGCGATTCGCTGTCCGACACTGGTGCTGCGCGGTGCCGACTCCGACCTGCTCTCGCCGGCGACAGCGCGGCAGATGAGCGAGCGCGGTCCCCGCGCGCGGGTGATCGAGTTCGCCGGCGTTGGCCATGCGCCGATGCTCCTCGATTCCGTCCAGACCGAACCCGTCGCCGAATTCCTGCGCAACGTATAATCCTCGCCGCCAAGACTCCCCCGATCGCCACGCACGATGCCGCTCGCCTTACGTCTGCCGCCGCTTGCTGCACGCGCACCGCAGAACCTCGAGTTGCGTCCGTCTCGCGTGGCGACCTGGCTCGCGCAGATCGCGAACGGCGATGCCGTTGAAGCGGCGCGTGCCGCAGGTGAAGCGCTCGCGCTCACCAACCGCGCGCCGCTCGGGTCCGCGCGGCGGCTTGAGCTCTGCGAGCAGTACTGGCGCGCGGCGGCGATGCTGTGGCCGCGTCTCGAACAGCAGGTTGCCTCCGCAGCGCATCCGCTCGCCGGCGCCGATCTCGATGCCGCGCGCTCGGCACTCAACCTCGCGAGCGAGCTCGCGATCGGTTACAAGCGGCTGCTCGTCGCCGAGGCCTCGCGGCGCTTCTCGTGGGGGGGACCGCGCCGCACGGTGGCGCTGATCCGCCGCACGTTTCAGGCGACGCTTCGCGTGCTGATCAACAGCTATCTGTCCTACGCGCCGGTGCCGTCGCACACCTGGCTGGACGCGCACGCGGTCTACATGTATTCGCGCTCGCGGCGGATCCATCGCCATGCGATCGCCGTCGACCAGCCCGAGGCGACACTCGAGCGGCTGTACCTGCAGTCCCTGCTGCTGGCACTCGCCAACCCGTATGGATTCCTGCCGAGCCAGCTCGAGTCGGTGCTGCAGTACCTGCAGGACCACGCCCATCTCGCTCGGCTCACGCCGGTTCCTCCCGTGCATCGGATGGCGAAGGCGGTGGCGATCGTTCCCGTCGGCCACGATTTCCCGCCGTTCTCGGCCAACAAGGGTGGAGCGACCGATGGCTCGCGCCTCTATCTGCTTACCTTCGACCTCGCGTTCGAGTTGCAGGAACGGATCCGCGAGCTCGAGACGGGCGCTGCGGTGCCCCCGCTCGGGAGCAGCGCGCAGACGCGCGAGCAGCAGACCGCGCTGCTGCGACGCCTGTTGCGGCAGTGGGCGATACCCCCGGCGCGACAGTTCAACCGGCTTCCATCGCGCGCGCGCGTCGTCATGTGCGCCGGCCTCTCCGGCGTCTGGCAGTACAGCCGCCGGCTGGTGACGGGCGCGCGCGGCGTGGCGCAGACACCGCCGCCGATGACCGAGTGCCAGGTGATCAATCACACGACCGGGGGCTACGCGTTGCGCCAGACGGCGAGCACGCCGACGCCGCTACGTGTAGGCGACCTGATCGCACTGCGCATCGAGGGACGTCCCGGACTGCAGGTTGCGATGGTGCGCTGGTTCCGAAACGCGCTGTCCGACGGCAGGCTCGAGTTCGGCTGCGAGCTTCTGTCCGATTCCCCCGAGGCGGCGGCCGCCGCACCCGAGGACGCGACCGAGGCCGACCTGCTGCCGGTGCTCGTGCTTCCCGAAGAGGACGAATTCGAGGCCGAAGGCGCGTCGCCGCAGCTCGCCGCGCCGGCCGGCGCCTTCGCGCTCGAGCAGGCGGTGAGCCTGCGCCGCGGAACGCGCACGGGGTTCGCCGTGCTGACCAAGCTCGTCGAGCAGGGCCCCGGCTTCGACCTCTACGAGTTCGTCCCGGTAAACTGACCGAGCCCCTTCGGCATCGGGAACGACACGCGCTCGACGACCCCTTCGAGCTCGTTCACCGACGTTGCACCGAGCTCGCGCAGGCGATCGACGACCTGACGGACGAGGAGCTCGGGCGCCGACGCCCCCGCCGTCACGCCGACGCGTCGTGCCCCGACGAGCCAATCGGCGCGCAGCTCGTCGGCACTGTCGACCATGTACGCGGGCAGCCCGCGATGCGCAGCGACCTCGCGCAGACGGTTGGAGTTCGAGCTCGTCGGACTGCCCACGACGATGACGACGTCGACCTCGCGGCTCAGCGCCTTCACGGCATCCTGCCGGTTCTGCGTTGCGTAGCAGATGTCGTCGCGTCGCGGGCCAACGATTGCGGGAAAGCGCTTCTTCAGCTCGGCCACGATCGCCGCGGCATCGTCGACCGAGAGTGTCGTCTGCGTCGCCCAGGCAAGGCGCTCGGGATCGCGCACGGAGAGCTGCGCGACGTCGTCGAACGTTTCGACGAGATAGACGCCACCGTCGCACTGCCCCATCGTCCCTTCGACCTCGGGGTGGCCAGCGTGACCGATCATGACCACTTCGCGCCCCTGCTCGCGCATCCGCACGACCTCGGCGTGCACCTTCATCACGAGCGGGCAGGTGGCGTCGAACACGTGCAGTCGGCGCGCCGCTGCCTCGTCGCGGACCGCGCGCGAGACGCCGTGCGCACTGAACACGACGGTGGCTCCTTCGGGAACGTCGGCGAGCTCGTCGACGAACACGGCGCCGCGCTGCCGGAGGTCGTCGACGACGTAGCGATTGTGGACGACCTCGTGACGCACGTAGATCGGCGCGCCGAAGCGCGCCAGCGCCTGCTCGACGATGGCGATCGCGCGATCGACACCGGCGCAGAACCCCCGCGGGCTCGCGAGTACGACTTCGGTCACGCCCTCCACGGCACTGCTCCCGGCGGGTTGTTCGGTGGTCATCTCAATGCCCCGCGTCGGCACGTTTCGCCCGCAATCCGGACTGCAGGCTGTCGACGATGATCGCCGCTGCACCAAGCGTGATGGCACTGTCGGCGACGTTGAACGCCGGGTAGTACCAGTGCCGGTAATGGAGCAGCACGAAATCGACGACCTGGCCCACGGTCAGACGATCGTACAGGTTCCCGAGCGCGCCGCCGACGATCAGCGCGAGGCCGGCGCAGTAGAGGGCGCTGCCACCCCGGCGCAGCAGCCACGTCATGACCACGCAGGCGATCGCCGCAATCCCTGCGAACAGCCAGCGCTGCCACCCCGCGGCGCCGGCGAGGAAGCTGAACGCGGCACCGGTGTTGAAGGCGACGACGAGGCTCGCAAAGGGCGCCAGCACGATCTCGTCACCGGGATGCAACGCGACCAGGATCAAGTGCTTGGCCGCCTGGTCGAGCACGACGACGACCAGCGAGACCCAGAGCCAGCGCAGTCCACGCGACGCGGGTGCCGGAGCGCCGCTCACGCGTGACGGCGCTCTTCACCGGAGCCGAACAGATTCGCATGGCAGCGCCCGCAGAGGCCCGGATGCTCCGGATCGGCGCCGACGTCGGCCCGCCAGTGCCAGCACCGCTCGCACTTGGGGTGCGGGCTTGGCGCCACGGCGATCGCCAGTGCGTCGCCGCGGCGCACCGATGCGGCCGAGGTGATCAGCACGAAGCGAAGATCGTCGCCGAGGGCGTCGAGCGTGTGCCAGGTCGCGTGGTCGGCGACGATGTCGACCTCGGCCTGCAGCGACGAGCCGATCGCACCAGCCTGGCGCACCGCTTCGAGTTCCTTATGCACGGTCGCGCGCACTGCGAGGATTCGCGTCCAGCGAGCGACCAGTTCTTCTGCGTCGGGGACGGCGGGCAGCGCGCCGTCCCAGGTGTGAACGAAGATCGTCGGATCGCCGCGATGAACGAACTGCCACGCCTCCTCGGCGGTGAACGACAGGATCGGCGCCATCCACACGAGGAGCGCATCGCGGATGGCCGCGAGCACGGTCTGCGCCGAGCGCCGCGGCACACCCTTCGCCGGCGTCGTGTAGAGGCGATCCTTCAGCACGTCGAGATAGAAGCCGCCGAGATCCTCCGAGCACCAGGTCTGCAACCTCTGGACAACGAGGTGGAACTCGTTTGCGAGATAGTCTGCTGCGATCGCTGCGCCGACTTCGCGCGCGCGCGCGAGCACGAAACGGTCGATCTCGAAAAGGTCGGGGACAGCGAGCGCGTCGTTCGCCGGATCGAAATCGGCGGTGTTCGCCATCAGGAAGCGTAGCGTGTTGCGGATCCGGCGGTAGCTCTCGACGACGCGCTTCAGGATCTCGTCGGAGATCGACAGCTCGCCCGAATAATCAGTGGCGCCGACCCACAGCCGCAGGATCTCGGCGCCGAGCGTCCCGGCGACCTTCTGCGGCGCGACGACATTGCCCTTCGACTTCGACATCTTGCGCCCGTCGCCGTCGACTGCGAAGCCGTGCGTGAGAAGCGCGCGGTACGGCGGCACTCCGTTCAGCATGCACGAGACGAGCAGCGACGAATGGAACCAGCCGCGGTGCTGGTCGGAGCCTTCGAGATAGAGGTCCGCGGGAAAGCCGGTGTCGGCCGGCCGTGAGCCGAGGTTGCGCAGCCGTCCGTCGGGCCCGCCCATCACCGTCTGGTGCGTCGATCCCGAATCGAACCAGACGTCGAGCGTGTCGGTGAGCTTGCGCCACCGCGCCGCGTCGACGCCGAAATCGGCCTCGCTCGCCTCGAACCAGCTCTCGATGCCGCCCTCCTCGACCTTCTTCGCCGCACGCTCGAGGAGGCCGAGCGTATCGGGGTGGAGCTCGTCGGTCGCACGGTCGACGAAGAACGGCAGTGGCGTTCCCCAGTGACGCTGCCGTGAGAGTGTCCAGTCGGGCCGGTTGGCGATCATCGCGGCGAGGCGCGCCTTGCCCCACGCAGGATAGAAACGCGTCGCCTCGATGCCGCGCAGGGCCGCCGTGCGCAGCGTCTCGGCCGGGCGCACGCCGCGATAGCCCGGCACGTCGTCCATTCCTGCAAACCACTGTGTCGTGGCGCGATAGATGATCGGCGTCTTGTGTCGCCAGCAGTGCATGTAGCTGTGCGTGAACTTCTCGGCGTGCAGCAGTGCCCCGGCATCCTGCAGCGCGTCGACGATGTGCGCATTCGCCTTCCAGATGTGCATGCCGCCGAAGCGCGGAAGGTCGGCGGCGAAGCGCCCGTCGGCCTGCACCGGATTGAGGATCGCATCGTCCGTCATGCCGTACTGCCGGCACGACAGAAAATCGTCGATGCCGTAGGCGGGCGAGCTGTGCACGATGCCGGTGCCCTGCTCGAGCGTCACGAACGCGCCGAGGTAGACCGGCGACGCGCGGTCGTAGAGCGGGTGGCGGAACTCGATGCGCTCGAGCGCGGCACCCGGCGCCGACGCGAGCGTGCGTCCGTCGAGCCCGTAGCGCGCGAGGCAAGCGGCGGCGAGGTCCGCCGCGAGGACGAGGTTGCCGCGTGGCGTCGCCACCAGCGTGTAGACGATCTCCGGGTGAACATTGAGCGCCTGGTTCGACGGCAGCGTCCACGGCGTCGTCGTCCAGATCACGGCAAAGACCGGACCCTCCGGCGGCGCATCGAGCCCGAACGCGCGCGCGATCCGCCCGCGCTGCGACGCGTCGAGTGCGAACGCCACGTCGACGGCGATATCGGTGCGGTCCTCGTACTCGACCTCGGCCTCGGCGAGTGCGCTTTCGCAGTCGAAGCACCAGTTGACCGGCTTGAGGCCGCGGTAGAGATAGCCCTTTTCGAGGAGCCTCCCGAGCGTGCGGATCTCATCGGCTTCGTTGCGATAGTCCATCGTCGTGTACGGGTGGTCCCAGTCACCCAGCACGCCGAGGCGGCGGAAGTCCTTCTTCTGGCGCTCGATCTGCTCGCGCGCGTAGGCACGGCACAGGCGCTGCGTCTCGGCGGTCGAGAGCTGGCGCCCGTGAAGGTGCTCGATCTGCACTTCGATCGGCATCCCGTGGCAGTCCCACCCGGGAACGTACGGGGCGTCAAAGCCGGCGAGCGTCCTCGACTTGACGATCACGTCCTTCAGGATCTTGTTGACCGCGTGGCCGATGTGGATGTCACCGTTCGCGTACGGCGGGCCGTCGTGAAGGATGAAGCGCGGGCGGCCGCGCGCAGCGGTGCGGATCGCCTCGTAGACACGATCGCGCTGCCATGCGTCGACCCAGCCGGGCTCGCGCCGGGCGAGATCGCCGCGCATCGGGAAAGGCGTCTCGGGAAGGTTCAGCGTCGAGCGGTAGTCGCGGCGGATGTCGTCGGGCATGGTAGGAATGCGCCGGGGATGAGGTGGATGCGCAGGACGGCGATGGTTGGCGGTTCGCTCAGGAGGGTTGCGACGCAAAGTACTCGCGCGCCCGCTCGACGTCGGTGCCGATCTGACGCGCCAGCGCGTCGAGATCGGGGTAGCTCGCTTCTTCGCGCAGCTTGCTCAGGAACTCGACGGTGATGCGCCGGCCGTAGATCGACTGCTCGAAATCGAGCAGGAACACTTCGAGCACCGGATCGCCTCCCGCCTCGAGCGTCGGGCGCACGCCGATGCTCGCGACCCCGGCATGCGGCCCGCCCGGAAGCCCATGCACGCGAACGGTGAAGATGCCCGACAGCGGCGGACGGTGCCGCAGCGGCAGGTTCGCCGTCGGGAAGCCCAGGTTGCGGCCAAGCTTCCTGCCGTGCGCGACGTGACCGCTGATCGTGTACGAGCGACCGAGGAGCGCCGCGGCCCGCTCGAGTTCGCCCGCAGCGAGCGCCTGGCGAATTGCCGTGCTCGATGCGCGCTCGCCGTCGACGCTGACGGTGCGCATCGCTTCGACGGTGAACGCGCGCGGCCTCGCACGCAGCAGGTCGAGGTCGCCGCGACGGCCCTCCCCGAAGCGGAAGTCCTCGCCGACCAGCACCCAGCGGACGCCGAGTGCGCCTTCGAGGACATCGTGCACGAAAGCCTCGGCCGGAAGCGCCGCGAGATTCGCGTCGAAGCGCGCGACCCACACCTGCGCGACGCCGAACAGTCGAAATACCTCGAGTTTCGAACGCAGCACGGACAGCCGCGGCGGTGCAGCGGCGGCGGCGAAGAACTCGCGCGGATGCGGATCGAACGTCAGCACCGCGGGCGCCAGATCGAGGTCGGCTGCGGCCTCGACGAGGCGCGTCAGCATCGCCTGATGCCCGCGATGGACGCCGTCGAAGTTGCCGATGGTAAGCGCGACCGGACCGGCCGTCGCGCCACCGAGATCACGCGATGCACGCACGCTTCGCCCGCCGCGGCGAAACGCTGGTTCCGCGCTGCGGTGTTCACCCTGGAAAAGGGATCATTTTAGCCCATGGCCCGCGGAGGCCCGGTGCGTCGGGGATTCGCCGGTCGGGCGGGCTTCGCCATCAACACGCCTCCTCCTGCCATCCGCCGTCGACCAGCGGGTGGTAGAGCGCAATGCGGATCGGTCGCGCGTCGAGCGCGCGCACGATCCGCGCGTAGCGCAACAGTTGCGGCCGGTAGCGATCGAGCTCGCTCGCCAGGAAGGCGGCGCGGTCGCCACCCTCGTGGCGGCCGGTCTTGAAATCGACGATGTAGCGGATATCGCCGGCAACGAAGCTTCGATCGAGCACCACGTGCACGACGCTTGCCTCGTCTTTCCCGGAGAGCGCCCATTCGCTGTGCGCGTCGAGATGCTCGGCCGACAGAATCCAGCGCCCACGCTCGTCGGAAAGCGTATGCGCGATCGCCGCCGCGACCTGTTTCGCGGCACGGCCGCGCTGGTCGGCCTCCACTCCTTCGCCAGCAAGCTCGGCGACGACGCGCGCCTCCTCGCGGCGAAGACGCGCGTCGTCCCATCGCGACAGCCCTTCGCGGCCGATCTGCGCGAGCAGGCGGTGCGTGACGGTTCCGACCGCGGCCGCCGTCGGATCGGCCCACTCGAACGCCAGATGCTCGCCGGTCGCCTCCGGCAGCGCCGGTGCGGGAAGCGCCGGCGTGAATGGCGGACGCGGCCAGTCGAGCGCGAGGCGCCGAAGCGGGTCGGGCACCGCGCAAGCCGGACCCGGCGTGTCTGCGGCGAGCACCGGCGCCGGCAACATCCCGGTGCACACGAGGCCGCCCCAGATCCGCTCCAGCGCACTGCCTCGCGCAGGCCGCTTCCACGCGAGGTCTCCGGCGCCCCCGCGCGACACGGCGGGTGCGACGCCGACGAGGTGCAGACGACGCTTCGCGCGCGTCACGCCGACGTAGATGAGCCGCGCAAGTTCGGCGCGCTCCTCGTCGGCGTTGTCATGTGCGAGCCACGCGTAGACCGGGTCGTCGTCGCTCGTCGCTCCTGCGCGGCGCCGGCGCGGTGCGACGACGAACGCGCGCTCGCCCGGCCCGCCGATCGACGTCCAGCGCAGCACCGGCGCCGCACCGCCGCGGGTCGCGCGGTCGAGGCCGGGGATGACGACGGTGTCGAACTCGAGGCCCTTTGCGCGATGGATCGTCATGATCTGCACGGTGCCGGGAGCCGCCTCGGCGCTCTCGGCGAAGAGGGTCTCGGCTTCGGCGGCGAGCGCATCGCAGTCGTCGAGATCGCCGCTGCGAGCGTGCCGATCGACGAGCTCGAATACGCGCTCGGCACCGTCGAGATCTGCGGCCGATTCACTGCACGCGGGACCGCCGAGCGCGAGCCATGCGGCGCGCAGGCGCAGACCGAACGGCGTCCTGCCGCGCTGCTCGATTGTCGGGCGCAGCGCCTCGGCGAGCCTCGATAGCCGCGCGCGGCCATCGGCAGTGAGTCCCGCGATGCGCAGCGGATCGGCGATCGCATCGGCGAGCGCGCCCGCGGTACCACCGCGCGGAGCGGTCTCGCCGAGTGCAACGAGGTCGGCGAGCGTCAGGCCGCACCACGGTGCTCGCAGCACGGCGAACCATGCGAGCCGGTCGACCGGTTGCGACAGCGCCCGCGCGAGCGACAGCAGGTCGCGCGTCGCCAGGCGGTTGTGCACCGATTCGAGCTCGACAGCCGAATAGGCGATGCCCGCGCCGCGGAGCGCGGGGAGAAGCGCCTGCGCATGCGTGCGCGCGCGGAGCAGCACGGCGACCCGCGCATCGCCAGCCGCCAGCGCCGAGCCGACGCGCTCGACGACGGTCTTCACCTCGTCCGCGCGCGACGTCACGAGATCGAGCGTCGGCGGGTCGCCGTCGAGCGTGGCTGCCGCCTGCGCGGGCACGTGGACGACCGCTGCAACGCGGGCATCAGGCTCGCCCGGCGATGCGTCGGCGAACACCGCATTGACCCACGCGACGATCGGAGGCGCCGAACGGAAATTGCGCGTCAGCGCCGCCACACCGATCGGCACGCCGGCGATCGCACCATCTCTTTGCGCGGCGACGAACAGGCCGACCTCGGCCTTGCGAAATCGGTAGATCGATTGCATCGGATCGCCGACCGCGAACAGCGTCCTGCCGTCGCCGGGCTCCCAACCCGACGTAAGCCCCGCGATCAGGGCGAGCTGCGCCGCCGACGTATCCTGGAATTCGTCGACGAGCAGGTGCGAGAGCCGGTAATCGATCGCGAGCAGGAGCTCGCCCGGGTCGTCGGCGTCGCCCAGCGCCGCCAGCGCGCGAAACATCTGCTCCGGGAAATCGATCGTTCCGTGCCGCGCGAACACGCGCTCCAGCGCCCGCGCGCTGCGCGCGAGTACCGCTGTCGTCGCCGCGACGAATTCCCACGTGCCGTCGTCGAATCCGGCGGGGGGCGCGTCGCGTGCCTGCCGCCATGCGGCTTCGAGGCCAGGTATCGATGCCGCCCGCGCGAGGAGCTCGATGAACGCGCTTTTCACGCGTTGGCGCTCCGCAGCACCGCTTCCGCTGCCTTTGGCGGCGAAACCCTGCGACTTCGTCACCGTCTTTCTGAACGTCCCTCCAGCGGCGAGCAGCCAATCACCAAGCGAGCGCCACGCGCGTCGATCGCCGACTGCGGGAAGCGCCTGCTGCTGCGCAAGGCTCGACAGCGCATCGGCGAGCCCCCCGTCGTCGGGCGCCGCCTCCGTGGCGCGCAAAGTCGCCACTGCGCTGTGCGCCGCTGCGGCCAATCCGGCGACAAGCTCCGGCGGCATCCGCGCAGCGGCCGCCGCCGCGGCCCGTTCACCGATCGCGCGCAACGCCGCCTCGACGCTGGCGCGCAACCGTTCGGAATCCTGTTCGAGAAAGCTCGCGGGCCAACGGTCGCGGCCCTCGAGCATTTCGGCGAGATGCCGGGTCGCGAGGTCGACGTCGTTGTCGAGCCAGTCGAAGAGGCGACGCCAGGCCGGGTCGGTGGCGTCGGCGAAGACGAGGCTTTCGCGCACCGCCTCGACGCAGAGTGCCTGCGAACGCTCGTCGACCTGCGGCATCGCCCCGAGCGCCGAACTCACTGGCGCCTGGCGCGCGAGCGAAGCCGCCAGTGCATCGATCGTCACGATGCGCAGCCGCAACGGCTGCTCGAGAAGACCCCAACCCTCGGCCTCGATGCGCTTGCGCGCGCGGCGCGCGAGCTCGCGCGTGATCCGCGCATGCGGGGTCGCCGTCCCGACTGGTCGATCGTCGCCCGCTTCGCGCAGCGCGCGGAGGACCCGCTCGCGCATCTCCGCCGCCGCTTTGCGCGTGAACGTCATCGCGACGATGCGCTCGGGCCGGTCGACGATCGCGAGGAGCGCGAGGAAGCGCTGGATCAGGAGCCCCGTCTTGCCCGATCCGGCCGGCGCCTGGACGAGCCACGACCGCGTGACGTCGAGCGCCTGCGCGCGCGCGTCGTCGTCGTCGTGTTCCGCGGCGTTATTCACTGCCCGCTTCCTTCGGTACTTGGCGCGTCGGTTGCGGCGTCGGCTTCATCCGGTGCGCCACCATCGAGATCGCGGATCCGGCACAGTGAATGCAAATCGCAGCTGCGGCACGCGTTCGCGTCGCGCGGACTGACGGCAGCATGTCCGTCGCGAAATTCACGCGCGAGCGCTTCGATGCCACCGGTGAGCGCCCGAAGTGCCTCGTCCCACGACGTCGGCTGCCCGCGCGCGGTTCCGGGGTCTTCGAGCTGCGGCCACCAAGCGCCATCACCGGCGATGCCCGACACGCGAAATTCGCCCGCCTTGACCTGCGCGAACGCGAGTGCGCCAATGGTCCGCCGCGTCGCGTCGGCGGCGTCGATCTCCGACGCAGCGATCGCGTACGCGGCAAGCTGCGTACCGCGCGGCCGCATATCGAACCATTGCCCGGGCGCCACCGCCTTCCCCGACTTGTAATCGACGATCGCCCACTCCCCGTTCGGAAAAGCATCGATGCGATCGATGCGAAAGCGCAGCTCGATGTCCTCGATCACCGCGGCGACAGCGCGCTCGCATGCCACGACGCGAAACGGTGGCCGTGGGCGCTCGCAACACTCGATCCAGGCGCCGAGCGTCGTCGCGAGCCGTCTGCGCTCTCCGTCGACGATCAGCGCCGGCAGCGCCGCGCGCGTCGCGTGATCGAGCTTGCCGACGCCGGCGGCGGCCGCCGCTTCGATGCGGGCAGCGAGTGCCGCCGGTGCGAGCGCAGCAAGCGCCGAGGAGCTTTCCGTTTCGGTCCAGAACGCGGCAAGTGCTGCGTGAAGGAGCGTCCCGCGCTCCTTCGCGCCGATTCCCTCGCTCATCGCGGGCGTACGCTCGACGCCGAGCCGATGACGCGCGAAGGCCTGGAACGGGCACGTGCTCTGGCTCTCGATCAGGCTCGCACCGCCGTGCAGGCGGCTGCCCCGCGTCACCGGCGGCGCCTTGCGATCCGACACTTCGTCGATGGACCGCGATTCCCACAGCGCGAGCGAGCGGGTTCGGATCACGGCAGGCGCGTGCGCCTCGGGCCAGCGCGCGAAGAACGGCGACACGCCTCGCTCCGAACCATCGACCGTCGACGCGTGGCTCGCAGTCACCCGCGGCGCGATCGCGACGAGCGCCGTGGTGATGCGGCGCGCCCGCGCGAGCGCTGCATCCGGCGTCGCGTCGGGAACCCCGCGTACCCGCTGCCAGCCGAGCGGAAGCCACGGGTCCGGCCGCGACTGCGGCGGCCACCGCTCGTCGTCGAAGCCCACGAGCCACGCGGCATCGAATGCAAGCCCGAGCGCCTCCTCGATGCCGAGAATGCGAATCGGCGGGATCGGCGCCTGAGGCTGAAACAGTTGCTCGCCGGCGAGGTCGGACAGCCGCGTGAGTCCTGCATCGGCCGTCATGCGCCCGGTCACCGATCCGAGCGCCGCGAAGGCGCCGAGCAACCGCGTCCACGCGTCGCGCGCCTGCCATTCGTCACTCGACAGCGGGCGGCTTCCTGGCCAGCCAAGCGCCGCGAGCCATCCGGTCCACGCGCGCGCCCACTCGCGCGGCAGTCGCGCCGACGTCCCAGGGCGCGAAGCGACGCGCCAACGCTCCGCAAGTGCAGGGTCGGCTACGTGCAGCGCCGCGACCGCATCGACGAACTCGACATGGTGGCGGCTCGATGCCCGCCAGCGAAGCTCGATCGCTGCGCGTGCGGCACCCTGCGCTTCGGCGTCGACCAGATACGGCGTACGCAGCGCACGCGCGGCGCGAAGCGAATCGACGGGTCCGCCGCCACCCAGCGCGACGAGATCGAGCGCGGCCGCGACGATCGGTGCGGCGGCGAGCGCGTGGCCGAGGGAGATTGCGTAGGGGCGCGCCGCATCCGGCCGATAACGCTCGAGCAGTTCGGGACAAAGGACTTCCTCGGCGAGTGCTTCGACCGCGTCGCGCCGCTCCTCGAGATCGGCGACGATGACCGCCACCCGCGCGGCGGCGTCGGACTCGACCGTCCGGCGTGCAGCAACGAGCGCCTGGGCGAGTTCGTCGCGTGGCGAAGCGAAGACGGCGCGCTCACGCAGCATGGCGGCGCAATCCGGACCTGCACTCCGCTCGAACGCCACGCCTGCAGCATGCAGTGCGGCGACGAGGCGCTCCTGCTGCGGCGTCGCTGCGTCGAACGCGTACAGCACGACTCGCCGCATTTCCGCGAGCCAGCGTTTATCGGCATGCTCGGCGAGAAGATCGGGAAGTCCGGCGCGATCGATCGCCGCCAGCTCGTCGAGCCTGCCGCGATATGCGGCGCACCACCGCAGGAACGCGTCGGAATCCGCACTGCCCGCTGCGTCGCCGGGAAGCCTTTCGTCGGCCGAGCCCCGCCACGCGTGGAACGTATGCCATGCGCGAGCGGCCCCGCGTGCTGCACCGCGCACGTTCAGCAGCGGCGTGCGCGAACCTTCGATCACGCTGCGCCAGAGTTCGGCTGCCACGGCCGGTGCGACGAGCGCAGGCGGCCGCCGGAACGCGTTGCCGGCAAGCGCCGCAAGCCAGAGTCGATCGAGCCAGGCGTTCCACGACAGCACGCGCGGAGTCGGCCAGACCTCGGC
>Ga0134126_10002726_pt1 | contig 22200 bp, 23 predicted proteins | sample KB31752_FD_96881 | JGI IMG/M metagenome (GOLD analysis project Ga0134126, IMG submission 96881) | Terrestrial soil microbial communities with excess Nitrogen fertilizer from Kellogg Biological Station, Michigan, USA - KB3-175-2 | ecosystem: Environmental > Terrestrial > Soil > Unclassified ... | reverse complement strand
GGATGCGCTCACCGGCGATCAAGAAACCGCATTGCTGCCCAACGCGCGTGAAACAGGAAGCTCACCATTCCGAAATGCGCGCGATCGGTTCTTTGCGCGGGTGGCCGGCGGGAAAGCCTCGCTCGATCGGGCACGCGCGTTATGGAAAGAACTGCTGCCGCTCGTCCAGCGCGATCCCCGGCTAGATGCCCGCGATCTCTACGGGCTCTACGAATTTCTCGACGCCGTCAACACGAATTTCCGCACGGATCTACGCCAGGACGATGCAAAGCTGTTCGCCGACCTGCCCACAATCCTGCTCCTGTCGCAACAGCCCGCCCAGATGGAAAAACCGGACTGGCGGACTCGGCTTGCCGGTCTCATGATGGTGAACCTGGACCCGAATCTTCAGGCTTCCTCATTTGTCCAAGGCTGGGCAATGGAAGATCCGAAGATGGTTCGCGAAGGGCCGGGCGTGGCCTACGAATTCCTGTTGGCCGATCCTTATCTCCCTGGCCTCGGATACTACAACATGGATCCCTGGGTGTATGAGAACGCCGGCGGTTTTTTGCTGGCGCGTTCGAGTTGGGACGCGGACGCCTGTTGGATCGCCATTCTGCGCGGGCAGTTCCAGTCCGTGCAGTGCCCGGCCAACGTCCGGAATTCGGCGACAAGGTTCGGCAGAATGAATTTGCTCCCTTTCCCGAAAGGATGCATCGAAGCGAAGCAGATCGCGCGCACAATCACGATCCTCTCGGGCCTAACGCCCGGAGCAACCGTCGAGTGGCGCTCTGGGAATCAAAAGCGATCCGCGCACGCCGATGCATCGGGACTTCTGCCGCTCCCAATCGACGCACAAGGAAAGGTTTGTGAGAAACGGTAGCTCCTGGATGCATGGCAAAACAGCCCATGTTAACCTCAGGCATAGGGCTACACGTTTGCTTCGACAGTGTGCACGCATACGCGAAGCGGTTGGACAAAGGCGCAGCAGCTATCCAGTCCAGCGAAAGCTGAAGACGGGAAGCTCCGGTTTTTCAGTAGCATAGAACACCATGGGCCGGTAGCTCAGTTGGTAGAGCATCGCACTTTTAATGCGGTGGTCCCGGGTTCGAGTCCCGGCCGGCTCACCATTGTTTTCAACATCTTGCGGAACCTCCTGATTTTGTCTAGCACCGTCGTCTAGCGCCATAGTGTCGAGTGCTATTAGGTGCGCCTCCATCTTTTTGCCGAGTTCCTTCAGACGCCGCGATGAAACAATGTGATAGCGGTCGAAGACGGCGCGTGTTTTGTGTCCGCTGATCTCGACTGCTTCTTTCTCACTGAACCCAGCCTCACGACCTGTGCCCACCAAGCATCGCATCATCGCACAGCTGCGGGCTAGCTGTAGCTAAGCTACGCTATTTCCGCTGTGCTGAGAGCGACTGCTGGCGGCTCGGCTGGAACAGTCGCGGTGCAAAGTCCTTCAGGTCGCGACGCCAGGTCTGCCATTCGTGGGAGGTGCCGGGCGACTCATAAAAGACGTGCTGGACCTTCGCTTCGTCGAGGGACGCGTGCAGTTGCTCGATGCCCTGCTTCATCCGCTCAGGCTCATCCGTCCCCACTCCAATCCACAGCAGATGCACGCGCCGGGCAAACGCGTTCGGGTTAGCCATCTCACCATTGAACGCCGTCGTCATATCGGGTTTGCCGTTTCCCATCGCAAACACATTGGCAGCGCCGCTGAATCCGCCAAGGTAGGAGAACAGTTCGAGATGGTCAAAGGTCACGTGGAAGGTTTGCATGCCGCCCATTGAAAGACCGGCCATCGCGCGATGATCGCGATCGGATACGGTGCGGAATGTCGAGTCGATGAATGGGATCAGCGCTTGCGTCATATCGTCTTCGAACGCCGACATCATGTCCTTGATCGCTTTCCTCATTTCGGGCGAATTGAACGGTTTTCCGGCGAGATCGGGAGCAGGCTGGCCGGCGCGCCGCGCGTATCCGTTCGCCATGACAATAATCATCGGCTTCGCTTTCCCGCTCGCAATCAGATTGTCGAGAATGAAATTCGCCTTGCCCTGGCGCGTCCACCCGGATTCGTCTTCACCCCCACCGTGCTGCAGATAAAGCACGGGGTAGCGCACCGTGGGCTGTGTGTCATACGCCGGCGGCGTGTACACCAAAGCACGGCGCCATGTGCCGGTAACCTTCGAGTGATACCAAACTTCGCGCACCTGCCCATGTGGTACATCCTGCGGCAGATAATATGTCGCACCCGCTTCCGGGACTTCCACTGCGCTTGCCCATTTGCTTCCGCCGAAATAGGCTGTGCTTCCAGGGTCGCTCACTTCTGCCCCGTCTACAATCACCGTGTAGTAGTGAAGCCCGGGAGCTATAGGCGGCGTGGTGAATGTCCAGAATCCATCCGCTTGCTTCTCCATATCGGCTTTCGGACCGCTCCAGAAATTAACCCTCACCTTAGACGCGTCGGGCGCCTTAAACCGAATCTGAACCCGTGAGTTGCTGTCGACGCGCGGATATTGCGCATTCAGGGCGTTCGATGTAGCGGGTTTGAAATCATCTGAATCCTGGGCAAAACATAGGCTCGTCGCGAATAGCATCAGCGCTCGAATCAGTCGCATGCTCGTGTTCTCTCCAATTATGGACATCGTAATTCACGATGGATGAGAGTCAGCGCGCCGACGAAATCCGGGCGCCTGGTGGGTCGGTTCAGCGTTTGTATGATTTGTTCTTATGCGGTGCAGCAGGCAACAGACAATGGCGTATTTAAGAATGTTACTGGCGGCGGCTTTCTTCTGGGCATTCGCGACTGCGGAAGCTCAGCAGCCTGACCGGTGCGCCGAACTGACCGGTCTGAAGATCAGCGGCATCGAGATCACGAAAGCCGAACCGATTGCTGCGGGAAAGACCATCCCGCCGCCTTATCCGGGCGCTCCCTCTATCGGACCTCTTCCCGCGCACTGCCGTGTTGACGGCATCATCAATCAGCGCAAAGGCGTCGACGGCGAGGAGTTCGGAATCGGCTTTGCCCTCGCGCTGCCGGAAAGCGAGGCGTGGAACGGCGATTTCATGATGCAGGGCGGCGGGGGCGGTAACGGTTTCGTCGCTTATCCAACTGGAGCCAGCTATGCCGGCACCAAACCGGGGCTTTCACGCGGATTTGCTGTAGCCAGCACCAACACAGGACACAAGGCCAAGACCGGCGCTTTCGACTTTTCGTTCATGCGCGACCAGCAGGCGTATCTTGACTTCGCCTTCCTCGCCAATGCCGAGGTCGCCGGAGTCGCCAAACAGATCATCGCCCAGTACTATGTCAAACCCGCGGCTTACTCCTACTTCGTTGGCTGTTCCACTGGCGGCCGCGAAGGCATGATCCTTTCACAGCGTTATCCCACCGTGTTCAACGGAATCGTTTCCGGCGACCCGGCCATGCGCACGGGCCTGTCAAATCTTGCCATTAGCCAATGGATCCCCGTGGCGTACAACCAGGCTGCGCCGAAAGACGTCTCCGGCAAACCGCAGATAGACAAATTCCTCACCGACGCCGATCGCAAGCTGTTCATGGATACGCTGATGAAGCAGTGCGATGCGAAGGACGGTGCGGCAGACGGTATGATCTTCGATCCGCTCGCTTGCAATTTCGATCCGGCGGTTCTTGCCTGCAAAGCCGGTCAAGGCGATGGTTGTATCGCCCCAGAAAAAATTGCCGCGATCAAGAAAGCTTTCGCAGGACCGAAGAACGCATACGGTACCCAGGTCTATCCTGGCTTCCTCTACGACGCGGGTATCACTATGAAAGGACAAGTACCGGGTCTGCTCGCCCTGGGGGAGAACGGTCTTTTCGGCCCCTATACGACCGCCACAGAGCTCGACGTCGATAAAGCGGCGCTACATGCCTCCGATCCGCTCGTCGAATCCGTGTCCACCAATCTCTCGACGTTTTCTCTGAACCGCGGCAAGCTCATTTTCTTTCCCGGCAACAGCGATCCGTGGTTCTCGGTACTCGACACGCTCCGCTATTACAATTCGCTCACGGCAGCAAATGGCGGCGCAGATAAGGCCTCACAATGGAGCCGCATCTTCCTTGTCCCCGGAATGGCACACTGCGGCGGCGGCCCGTCGCTCGACCATTTCGACATGCTTACCGCAATCGTCAACTGGGTCGAGAAAGGCGCTGCACCTGACTTCGTCATCGCTACCGGCAAGACATTCCCCGGGCGGAGCCGCCCCCTCTGTGCGTATCCAACGCACGCTCAGTACATCGGAACCGGTGACACCCAGGACGCGCGCAACTTTCGATGTCAATAAAAACCGGAAAGAACGCGAGGGGTACCCTTAATCATTCACAACACGTCCGCTCGCAGCGCCAGCCGCTCTGCTGATCATTGCGAAACCAGGCGCATTCGCGCAGGCCATACCCGGGGTTCCATGATACCTTCTGGCCACTATGTCGTTTTCGCCCGAAACAGTGCTAAACTTCTCCCGGAATGGAGGGAAAGAATGAGCAAAGAGGCAAACGCGGCAGCTCTTAGCAAATTTGCGGAAGCGGTGAATACAGGAAATTACGCATTATTCAGCGATGTGGTAGCAACGGATTGTGTCGACCACGATCCCGGTCCGGGACAGGCTCCCGGAGCGGACGGATATCGGGCTCTTTTTACCGAAATGCGCCAAGCCTTCCCCGATATGAAGGTGGACCTTGCAGAGCTTGTTGCCGATGAAGAGGCTATCGCGTTTGCGTATACACTTACTGGAACACAAGGTGGCCCGCTGATGGGCATTGCGCCGACGGGAAAAAAAGGTGAAGATCCGCGGGCTGCAAATCTCGAAGTTCCGTGACGGCAAAATGGTTGAGCGGTGAGGCAGCTCAGATCAACTCGGCATGCTGCAGCAGATCGGCGCCAGCAGCGTTCCTCGCTCGTGAAAAAGCAGGGATCTTGGATGTCGCCTCAATGCTGCGTCACGCGATCCGCTGAACCCATTGGCTCCGCCAGGCCGGGGCCTCGAAGGGATCCGCAAAATACTGTGTCTCGTGCACGACCTTACCGTCGCGGAACTCCATAATGCTCACTGTGTATGCTCGTCGTCCCTGATAGGTGATTGTGTATTCCGTGATCCAGAGATCACCACTTCCGAGAATTCGCTTGACGTTGAAACCCGACGGCTTGCCTGGGTGATGACTCCGCAAGGCCTGCAAATTGCTCCGCCCGAGGATTCGTTCACCTGACTGAGGATAATCGCAAACGGCATCGTCATCGTAAATATCGTGTTCGGCGTTTGCATCGCCAGCTGCTGATGCGCGCCAGTGCGCATTCAGAGCTTGACGTATTTGTTCCTCTTGCACAGACTGCTCCAGGTGCGGTTTTGGCGTCATGATCATCTACCTTGCGGAATGAAACCCGGGCTGCCGGTCTTCACTACTTCGTTGAACCGCTGTCTAGTCTGAATCCGATTAATTGCGTCAAATGCGTCTTCCGGAAGCGTGGAGATGTTGAGATTCTCCCGGGCGCGAGCCGCAGTGGTGGGCGTGGTAAGCAAAGCCGTGCCACGCTGCACCGCCCATGCCAACAGCACCTGTGCCGGCGTCTTTCCGACGCGTGCGGCGATTGCCAAAATGACCGGATCTTCGAGCGGCCCCGGCCTTATTCCGTGACCCAATGGCGCAAAAGCCAAAAACGCAATGTCTTTCTCCTCGCAGAATTCCAGAAGTTCCGTTTCCGGCAGATATGGATGTGCTTCGACCTGGATCACAGCTGGCTTGATTCTTGCGGATTCGTAAATAGGCAGCAGTTCACGCAAGGTGATGTCAGACAGTCCGATGGCCCGGCATCTGCCACGGTCTGCCAGGCTCTCCATCGCCGACCAGGTTTCGAGCAACGTCACGCCACGATCGTAAAGGACATTGCCATTTTGATCCCGCGGATCCTGCTCGTCCCCCGGTTGAAACGCAAATGGAGTGTGAATGAGATAGAGATCCAGATATTTGAGCCCTAGTCTGTCCAGACTCGCCTCAAAAGCCGGTGCGACGCGCTCGGGCCGATGATTCGTGTTCCACAACTTTGTGGTAATAAAGATATCTTCACGTGCAATCCCCGCAGCGGCAAGTCCTGCCCGCAACGCATCGCCCACCTCACGCTCGTTCCGGTATCGTTCCGCGCAATCGAAGTGTCGAAATCCGGCCTCCAGCGCTTCTCTGGTCGCAGTTATTGTTATGGCCAGGTCGGGAATTAAGGTGCCAAAGCCGAGGGCAGGCATATGGCGCGCTCCAGCGTTGAGTGGAATGCTCGTCATCCGCAGATCAGAAGATTCGGTCATCAATTTACGCTCCAAGCCATTTTCCTCCGCATCTGCAACGGCTCTCAGATTCTCACCTCCACAACTCGAACCGAATATTGTGCAAGGTCATTTACGGCCAGCGCCTTCAAATGTTCGCTGGCGTAGCGTTCACCTGGGACCGTAATCGGTGAAAACGTAATCTCTCGCCTTTACCGCCGTGTGGCACGCGAACCCGCACTTCGCGTCGTTTCTCTGAGGTGGGGAGTTTGCTAAGGTGCCGGGCTTGAACGTACCGGAACGGGCATGGTAATCGAACACCGCATATCCCCAACCGCCGCTATCCGTAAATCTCTTGCTATCTTTCACCATGAAGTCCACATTCACCAAGCGGTCCGGCACCGACGCATCCAGAAAGAACTTGTTCTGTTTCGGGGCCCAATGAATTTTGGCCATCTTCGCCCCATCCGGGAAAGGCTTGCCGTTTGCGGGAATACCGGCTCGGTAGGCCTCGATCATCGCAGGATTGCCAACCGTAGCAGCCATAACTTTCGGGTTTCGACTGATGGAGATAACATGCCATGATTCGTATCCCCTGAACTCAGCAAACGCGAGCCCGCCCGGCACTTTCAAACTGTATTTGTCCTGGGCGGCCAGCGTAAACGCTGCGACCACAAGAAGAACCGCTCCTATAAACCCCACTACGCGTTTACTCATTTTTTTTATGCCTGATCTCCTTCGCTTTCGCTGACTAAAACCTGCTGTCCAGTTGCGATTAGGCCAGACATTTCGAAGCGACACAATTGGACGAAAGTATCGGTCGATGCTTGGGATCAGGCCGCGTTCTAACCTACTTCAGCAGCAGATACTGTCCACCGTCGGTGGAGGCGATCACCAGATTTATCAGGATGAACATCAGGTCGTAGTGCCAGCCGTAGGTTTTCTCTCCCCAGAATCCCGTGTGCCAGGAGAAGATTTTCTTCTGGATCGCTCCCAGCATAAGGACGATCAGCCCGAAAGCGGCGAACTGCGTGAGTAACGCCAACGGCCACTCCCAAGCCGCCGGCAACCTCGGCGATCCCGAGAAAAATCGTGAAGCCCTTCGACATCTCGATGCTCTTCGATCGAGACTCCGGATCCCTCAGATGGCTATATCCGCTGGTGATGAAAACGAGGCCTACCATCAGGCGAAGCAGGAGCAGGCCGAGGTCAGTGAAGCGGGCGAGTTGCGGGAACATCACGAGGATCTCCTGAGATTGAGTTGCCACCTCACGGTTGCTATTTCTTTTGTGCACTCGGGGGCGTTTCCACACCGGCATGCTTCTCCCAGCCGTGGAAACGCGAGAGGTCACCGGCATTCCACGCTTCACGGAGTCCAGGGGTGCTCAGATCCCAATCCGGACGGATTTCGCTCGTCACGGTGCGCAGATCGTGCCAGAGATCGATGACCGACGGGCGGCCCCAGAACCAGTAGCCGTTATAGATGCGGTAGATCACGAGGCCGGGCTTGAGCACGAGAGTATGCGGGATCATCGGATTGTGCTCGGGGTCGGTGTACTCCTGGATGTCCAGATCCTTCTGAACCGTTCGGTCCGGGTCCGAAAGGAATGTCCACTGGGCTCCGATAGATGCCCCGGAATTCCTGCAGAGTATGGTGATCGTCGGTCGAGATCGTGGCGATCTGACTGTACGCCACCGCGATCTTCGGGTAGAAGGCGGCGAGTTCCAAATGCTGCTGGTGTTCTTTTGGGCAATAGTGGCCGCGCGCGAGTGTCAGGATCAGTGGATCCTCGCCCTGTAGCTCGCTGAGCTTGCGCATTTTGCCCGAGTGATCGGGTAGCTGGTAGTCAGGGAAAATGCCTCCGGGCACAATGTCAGAACGCATTGGATTCCTTCCGCTTTTTTATAAGTCCAGAGTGATATCTGCGTTTGGTTGGGAACAGCATAGGAGCACGTTCCCGGGAGCAGGTCTCTCGAGCGGCTCAGGGTCATAAACAATCGATCCAGCTATCAGACCAGTCATGCAGGTGTGACAGACTCCAGTCCGGCACGACCATCTGACCTGAACGTCGCACGCCTCAGCCAGTTCAAGCAGGCTCGCGAACTTCGGATCCCAAGCAACCGCGATACCGCTACGCGCGAATGAGACTGGGGGGCCAGAGCCGGGCGGACCTTCTGGCAGGTGAGGAGTGTGATCAATCTGCGCCATACCCGGGGTAATAGCGTCGAGAGAACCGAAGATCTCCGCGTGCACATTCCCGCCGGGCACGCCCCAGTTTCGCAGCCCCTCGCGCATATTCTGCAAGAACGAAGGTGGACCGCACAGATAGAAGTCGCTACCTTTTGACACGCCAATTCTCTCCAGCAAAGCGATGTCAATGTGCCCGGTGCCATCAAAATCTATGCCCGCACGGTCAACTGCAGCGGACCTGCTGTACACCATGTATCCTCGTCCGCGAGAGAGCTGTTTCAGTAATGAACGCGATTCTTCTGCAAATGGATGATCGCCACTATTGCGCGCGCCATAGATCCACCAGATCTTTCGTTGCGACCTTTCAGCAGCAAGTGTGTGCAGCATCGACATCACGGGTGTTGCGCCCACCCCAGCGCTCAGGAGAACCACTGGACTCTGGTTGGGAAGCAGAGTAAAGGTTCCGCGCGGCGCACTGACATCCAACACATCGCCTTCGCGCGTACGGCTGCACAGAAATGAGCTCCCGGCCCCATTCAATTCGTTTTTGACGCTGACGCGGAAATGGTCGGCTGCCGGCAGATCAGACAGCGAATAGCTGCGAAGAACTGCCGGCTTGTCCGGGTCCAGATGCAACCGCAAAACAACAAACTGACCTGCCTGGAAGAGAGGAAGGCGCTCCCCATCGATTGGCGACAGAACGAAGGAAGTTACGCTATCGCTTTCCTTATTAATATTCGCGACTCGCATCTGTCGAAAGCCGGGCCATGCGGGTGCTTGCTCTTCATAGGCGAGTCCCGGGTTCCCAACCGCAGCTTTGGAACTCGAGTCCTGTTGCAGCATCGCCTGGAACGAACTCTGCCAACCCTTGCTGAGTGCAGGAATGCGTAGCGCTCGTTCCAATTGTTCGCGAGAGTGCCCGGGCAAATACAGGAGGGCGTCAATCTCGGCGACACTGGTTCCCTCTGGGCCGTCACTGATTTTTTGAGTGTCGTCACCCGCACCAACTTCTCCCTCCTGCAACACGCGAAAGTAAAATCCGGGTCTGTGATGTGCTACGAGAAGCGCTGCCATACGAGGTTCATTCATGCGGATGCCGACGCGGTAGCACGTTACCCGCGGCTGTGTCACTTCAAAAACCGCATTACCGATGCGGTACTGATCGCCAATGCAGACCTCGTTATCAGGAACTCCCTCCACCGTGAAGTTTTCTCCGAACTGGCCGAAAGTAAAATCGTTGCGGCCTAAAAACCGCTGCCAGTAATGGTAGGAATCCATCTGATACACGAATACGGCGCGCTGCTCTCCTCCGTGGCCGGCGAGGTCGGCCTGCCCATCGCCGTCAATATCGAGCTTGCGCACCATTCGCCGTCCCGCAACCGGACTCTTCCAGATCGCAGTCCGGACAGTTTTGCCGTTCCACGTCACGTCGCGCGGAAGGCCGACATTCACTGAAAGCAATCGTGGCATGGGTACCTACCAACGACGAGCCGGAGCGGCGCCATCCACATAGAGAATCTCCCCGCTCACATGATCCGCCTGTGCCAGGTACAACACGGCATCCACAATATCCTTTACCGTCGCCTTCTTCATAGCCGGGTCCAAGGTCGATTCGCCGGAACCGTTGCGGTGCATTGGTGTATCCACGACGCCGGGAGCTACGGCATTAAAACGGATGCCATCTTTTGCATACTCGACTGCGAGATTCCTGGTCGCTGCATTCAACCCGCCCTTCGTAATCATCGAAATCGACCCATTCGTGCCGCTGATCGGCCGATCAGCAAGCGCGGCCGTGATGCTCACCACGCATCCCGACTTTTGTTTCAGCATCTCTTTTACCGCGCGCTGGGTGATGTAGAAGAAGCCAAGCAGATTGGTCGAGATGAGGGCGTCGAAGTCCTCGGTAGTGAACTCGGTGAAAGGCTTGGTCAGGAAGATACCGGCGTTATTCACCAAAAGATCCACAGTTCCGAAGTTGTTGATTGCGGCTTCGACCGCCTGGCTGGCAGTTTGCTGCTTGCCGATCTCGCCATTGAGCAGAACTAGATTGCCTGAGATGTTCGCCTTTCGATTGGGCTCACGAGACGTCGCGACCACGTTGTAGCCTTCTCTCAAAAGTCCATCGACTAAACCCGCGCCAATACCTCCCGATGCCCCAGTTACGATGGCTGTTTTTTTGCCCGACATAAATGACCTTTCGCTCTGAGCAGCCGCCGGCACACACATACGGGGACGGGCCGATGACCGCGTCGAAGTTAAGTAGACACCGAGGCGGCACTCTCCGCAGCGAGTACGTTCATGAGATTTTGAGCTGCGATGGTCGAGGACGGCGGGTTTTGTCCGGTAATGAGTCGGCCATCAACAATGGATAAAGGCTGCCAGTTGGGAAGTTTCTCAAACATGGCGCCCAGTCGCGTTAACTCATCCTCGACCAGGAACGGAACAACATGCGTGAGTTGCACCTCTTCCTCCTCGCCATTCGTAAAACCAGTCACGCGCTTTCCTTTTACTAGTGGCGCGCCCTGGTACATCACATGACGAAGCACGCCAGGAGAATGACAGACCAGAGCGATCGGTTTGCCGGAATTGTAGAAGGACTCGAGTAGAGCGATGGAAACCTGGCTTTCTGCAAGATCCCACATGGGACCGTGCCCGCCCACATAGAAGACCGTATCGTAATCTTCCGATTCAACCTCGGCAAGCTTGACCGTCTGAAACAGTGCCTTCTGAGCTGCCGCGTCTTGCTTGAACCGGCTCATCGCGGGTGTTTGACTTTCCGGTAAATCGCTCTTCGGATCGAGCGGCGGCTGCCCGCCCTTCGGTGAGGTGAGGGTCAGTTGTACGCCCGCATCCCTAAAAACAAAGTACGGGGCTGCGAACTCTTCAAGCCAGAAGCCGGTCTTGCGGCCGGTGTTGCCCAGTTGATCATGGGATGTCAGCACCATGAGTATTTTCATGTTTATCTTCTCCTTTACGCTCGTGGGCTGAGTTTGTCAGCCAGTTGCAATTACGCCAGAGCTTTCTTGCCGAAACAATTGGACTAAAGTATCGGACGATGGTAAAGGATCAATACCAAGGTCTGATAGGCGTCGAGCTTGAAATAGCCCACTCTACCGATAGGTGCAACTCAGGCACAGCGCGAACAGGCGGACGATCCAGACGGGAGATCGCATGAAAACATCTGTGCCGCCAATTTCGCTTGCCGGCTCTGAACTTGGTGAAGTACGCCACGTTTGCGCGTTGTTCAATAGCGACGATGAGGAATATCGCGTGCTGCTGCCGTTTATCAAGGACGGCTTCGAACGCGGCGACAAAGCCATCCATGTCGTCAACCCGGATGAGCGTGCAGGTCACTTGCGGCGCCTCAGCGCGGCGGGAATCGATACCGCGGCCGCGCAGCACCGGCGCCAATTCGATCTTCGAACGAGCACCGAGACGTATCTTCGAGACGGCCGCTTCGACCAGGATCGGATGCTGGACGTATTCGAGCAGGCAGCCAGCGGTAACGCTAAGGGTGAATTTCCGCTGAGCCGAATCGTCTGCCGCATGGACTGGGCGGCGGAGGGCCGCACTCACCTGGATAACCTGATTGAGTTCGAATCCCGCGTCAACGAGGTTTGGCGCCATCACGACGACGCGGTCATCTGCACTTACCATTTAGCGCAGTTCAGCGGCGACGCCGTGATCGACATCATGCGAACACATCCGGTCGTCATCATCGGCGGAATCCTGCAGCAGAATCCGTTCTTTGTCCCGCCAGAGCGGTTTCTGCCCGAATTTCGAGCGCGGAAAGGGAGGCAGACCGTGCGACGCGTCACGGTCTGAGGCGAACGTGATGCTCGAAACTCACACGGAGGAAGTAGCACGATTGCGCGGCTGTCTGAACGATCTGGTCGGCATCATGGCACTTCCCGCTCTGTGGGCGGGCGGCGAGCCGCAGCAGATAGTCGCTACTTTGCTGGATGCGCTGTTCGGGATACTCCAGCTTGCGTTCGTCTTCGTGCGGTTGAACGATCCGGACGCCGGGCCGTGGATTGAAATGATGCGGGGAACTGAGTTGCTGGAGTCAATGCACCCAGCACGAGAGTTCGGAGTGGCGCTGGATGCGTCGCTGGGGGATGCGCTGCTGAAATGGCTCCCTAGCGCGCGCGTATCGATTGGAACCGAAGAATTTTGCGTGGCGTCAGCCCGACTGGGCGCCCACGGTGAAATTGGCATCGTGGTCGCAGGGTGCGAGAGGCCCGGCTTCCCGGAACAAACGGAGAAACTCCTCCTCCAGGTAGCTGCAAATCAGGCGGCTATGGGATTGCAGCAGGCACGTGTGCTCAGCGCGCAGAAGCAAGTCGCCCGAGAGCTCGACCAACGTGTGGCGCAGCGAACCGCAGAACTTGCAAAAGCCAATGAAGAGCTCAGAAAGGAAATTATCGAACGTAGGCTGACCGAAGAAAAGCTCCGTCACGAGGAAAGAGAACTGGAGCGCAGTGAGGCTTTTCTCGCGGAAGCCCAACAGCTTGCTCGAATCGGCAGCTTTTCATGGCGCGTGGTTAACGATGAAATCACGTGGTCCGAGCAGCTATACCGGATCTTTGCGTTTGAGCCGGGACTTCGTATAACCTTGGAGCGTGTCGCAACGCGAATCCATCCCGACGACCTGCACATTATGCGTGAGATGGTCGACAGGGTGCGCCGGGGCGCTGGTGATCTCGAATTCGAGCACCGTCTGCTGATGCCAGACGGTTCGGTCAAGTATTTGCATTGGCTTGCTCACGGAACCGGAGAGAAGAACGGTGGCTCAGTCTACACGGGCGCAGTACAGGATGTGACGCAGCGCCGTCATGCGGAAGAGGCGCTCGCCCAAGCACGATCGGAGCTGGCGCATGTGACCAGAGTCACGAGTCTGGGAGTGTTGACGGCGTCCATCGCGCATGAAGTGAGCCAGCCTCTTGCCGGTATCGTCACCAACGCAAGCACGTGCGCGCGGATGCTGGCATCGGACCCTCCCAATGTCGAGGGCGCTCGCGAAACCGTGCGGCGTACCATTCGCGACGGCAACCGCGCTTCCGAAGTCATCACACGTTTGCGCGACCTTTTTAGAGGAAAAGACCTCATCGTTGAATCGGTCGACCTGACTGAGACTACGCGGGAGGTGATTGCGCTGACCTGGAGTGAGCTTCAGCGAAACCGTGTCATTCTGCGGCCGGAGCTTGACGGCACACTCCCACCTGTTCTGGCGGACCGTGTCCAGCTTCAACAGGTGATCCTGAATCTGCTCCGGAACGCCTCTGACGCAATGGTCGATGTCGAGGACCGGCCGAGAGAGTTGCTGATCAGGACCGAACCGGATGGAGACCATCACGTGCGTCTGAGCGTGAAGGACGTGGGGGTCGGGTTCGTTCCGCAAGACGTGGATAAGCTTTTCGAGGCGTTCCATACGACGAAGAAGGAGGGTATGGGGATCGGGCTTTCTGTGAGCCGGTCCATCATTGAGCGTCATAACGGCCGTCTATGGGCAACGCGGAACGACGGACCGGGTGCTACGTTTTCATTTTCTATTCCTTGCGGGCCCGCGGGTATGGGAGGCGCCGGCGATCCCGGCATGATCCGGACAGCGGCTGGGATAGATGCTCACCATGTTGTGAAGAACTTATGATAATCCCACGTTCGCTTGTGTCCGTCGTCGATGACGACGAGTCCGTGCGCGAATCCCTACCCGATTTGCTGAAGGAATTTGGCTTTGATGCCCGCACGTTCTCGTCGGCGCAAGAGTTCCTGAATTCCGATTGCGTCGGCACGACCCGGTGCCTGATCCTCGACGTCGCCATGCCCGGCATGAGCGGGCCCGGCCTCCAACGGGAACTAAAGACTCGCCATCAAGAGATCCCGATCGTGTTCATAACAGCACGGAGCGACGAGAACATACGGCCACGATTGCTCGAGCAGGGCGCCGTGGAATGCCTGTTTAAACCCTTCAGCGACACCGCGTTGCTCGAAGCGTTGAAAGCCGCATTGCGAGTGAACTGAAGGATCGGCGGTTACGCCCGGCGCGGACACGAAATACAATAAGTGATTCGCGCAATGCTCATTGAATGGAGCGCCACCCCATGTCGCCCGCCACACCAATCGTGTTCGTTGTTGACGACGACATATCCGTGCGCGAATCCCTGGAACTGCTGATCCTCTCGGCGGGCTGGCAGCCGGAGACCTTCGCGTCCGCTCAGGAGTTCCTTGAACATCCCCGAGCGCTTGTTCCAAGCTGCCTTGTCCTGGACGTTTCTCTCCCAGGTCTCAACGGTCTGGAACTGCAGGAGCGTGTCGCAGTAGAGCGATGCGATATGCCTATCATCTTCATCACCGGCCACGGCGATGTGCCCATGACGGTCCAGGCGATGAAGGCCGGAGCTGTTGAATTCCTGACAAAACCGTTTAGTCCGGACGTCCTGCTGAATGCGATCCGGCTTGCCCTGAAGCGCAGCGAGAGCGCGCTTGCTGATGAGAACGAACTGCGCGCCCTTCGCGAGGCTTATGTGTTATTGACTCCCCGCGAACGTGAAGTGATGAGATTGGTCGTATCCGGATTCTTGAACAAGCAGGTGGGCGGCGAACTCGGTATCAGCGAGATCACGGTAAAGGCGCATCGCGGCAGCCTGATGCGGAAGATGAAGGCCGATTCGCTTCCCGACCTGGTCCACATGGCCGCGAGACTTGGACTGACATCCGCTTCTCGGACCAAGGCACGGGCGCCAACCGATACCTTCGTCTAATAGATTCGCTTAGATCGTTCTGGCTTAATCGCAACAGGAGCCGGTAAGCGCTATGGCAACCGCCAATATTTCGCAACTGCACGAAGCCGAAGACCGCTTGAAAGAACTCGGTATTCAACTCCCGACTGCGCCAACGCCGTTTGGCACTTACGTCGAGACATTACAGACAGGCAATTTGCTCTTCCTGAGCGGAATGCTTCCAGTTGTCGGACACAAGGCAAAGTATGTTGGCCGGCTTGGGAACGAACTCGACCTGAATGCTGGGCGAGATGCTGCCTATACGGCGGGTTTGAGCGCCCTCGCCGCGGCGAGGCAGCACCTCGGCTCGCTCGACCGAATCAGCCGGGTCGTCCGGCTCGGAGTATTTGTAGCAACGTCGGGCGACTTCCTCGAACAGCCGAAGGTCGCCGATGCTGTGTCGGATCTGTTTCAAAGTATTTTCGGTGTCGACAAAATACCGGTCCGCCTCGTAATCGGCGTTGCCAGCCTTCCTCTTGGCATGCCGATTGAGCTCGAGGTTATTTTTGAAATCTCTGACTAGCAGGCCGGGGAGGCATAGTTGCGTAGCGGTGTCCAGATGATCGCGATCGCTTTAGCGCTTGTGCTGGCCGCACATTCGGGAATGGATATCCACAAGGAGAACAAAGCAATGGATCAGCAAATGTTCTATCGCACAGTAAAGGTCGATGGACTCTCTGTTTTTTATCGAGAAGCGGGGCCGAAAGATGCTCCTACAATTCTATTGCTGCACGGTCTTCCGTCTTCGTCGCGGATGTTTCAACCGCTACTCACGAGATTGGCAGACACCTATCACCTCGTTGCGCCCGACTACCCGGGCTACGGACATAGTGACTGGCCCGATCCGAAGCAATTCGATTACACATTCGATCACGTTGCTTCCGTGATGGACCACTTCACGGAGAGGTTAGGTCTGTCGCACTGCAAGATTATGGCGGGCCGGTCGGATTTCGCATGGCGCTGGCGCATCCCGAGCGCGTCGAGGCCCTTATTGTCCAGGATGCGGTCGCGCACAACGAAGGTCTGGGAGCGAATTGGGCAACTCGCCGCGCCTTCTGGGCAGACCGGCCGGCACGTGAGGAGGCCTTACGGAAAAATCTTCTTTCGCTTGAAACAACAAAGACGCGCCATGTTGGAGACGACCCTAACGTTGAGCTCTATGACCCGGATCTGTGGACGGATGAATACGCTTTTCTGAACGCACCAGGACAGGCGCAGATTCAGAGCGATCTTTTCTATGACTACCGCACGAATGTTGACTCCTATCCGAAATGGCAGGCCTGGCTACGAAAGACGCAACCCAGGCTTTTGGTCCTCTGGGGCAAGCACGATCTCTCGTTCGATCTCGGAGAGCCCGAACGTTATCGCAAGGACGTACCAAACGCGGAGGTGCACATACTCGACGCAGGACACTTCGCGCTCGACACAAGAGCAGACGAGATCGCCTCGCTGGTACATGGTTTCATGGCCAATACGGTTTTGCGGAATAATCGCGAGGCGGCAGCATCTGGAGTATCCGGGAGGTAACTATGGACGCGCGCCGCAAGAGTCGATCAGAAGCTTGAGATAGTCGTCATCCCCCGTCTCGAATGTCGACCGGGCGAAGGAGTTCTACGGCAGGCTCGGGTGGCGGCTCGACGCCGACTTCGATAATCGTGCCGACTTCCGCGTCGTGCAGTTCACCCCGCCAGGTTCGGGTTGCTCGGTCATCTTCGGCAAGAACGTCACCGCCGCTGCACCCGGCTCCGCCCAGGGTCTGTACTTGATCGTCTCCGATATTGAGGCCGCCCGCAAAGAACTGCTTGGTCGCGGGATCGCAATCAGCGGGGCGTTCCAGGACGCCGGCGGCGTCTACACCGGCTATTGCATACTGGGTTCAGCCCTCGCGTAAGGCCACTAAAGGATCCACGCGGCTTGCCCAACGGGCCGGGAGATAACAGGCCAACAGGGCGACTGCCAGCAGCACCACTGCCGCTCCCGCTACGCTGATGGGATCGCCTGGACTCACACCATACAGCATCCGGCTCACCAAACGCCCGACCAGGAGCGCCGCCACGAAGCCAATCAGCACGCCTGTTACGACCAGCGACATACCTTGCTTCAGAATCAGGCGAAGCACGCTTGCCCGGGTCGCGCCCAATGCCATGCGCAATCCGATCTCTCGTTTGCGCTGATTGACGGAATAGGCCAGGATTCCGTATAACCCGATATTTGCCAGTCCCAGCGCCAGCAGCCCAAACACGCTCAGCAACGCAACGCCCATTCTGGGCCCAAACAATCCTCCGTCGACGATTTGGCGCCCGGTTCGCGGACTGCTGATCACAATTTCCGGCGCGACGGAATGGATTTCGCGTTGAGCGGGAAGCAGGATCTGTTGTGGATCTCCCTGGGTACGCACATACAAGGCCATCACGCCACCATAGTTCTGTTCGAGAGGCACATAGACGCAGAGTTGGGGCGGCTCTCCCCAATTGGTGTAACTGGCGTTTCGCGCTACGCCTACAATTTGCCGCATGTGTTTCTCGCCCGGAAGCTGAATGCGCTTCCCTATTGCGTTTCCGCCCGGCCAATAATCGTGCGCCATCTTCTCATTGACAATTGCCACCGGCACCGAGTTCTCCTGGTCCAAGTTCGAGAACTCGCGCCCGCTTTCGAGCGTCACGCCAGCGGTTTCGAAATAATTCGTGTCTACTGTGTCGACAATCGTCGAGATTTTCTCTGCTTGCGATCGTGGTTGATGGCCTTCCACCTGCAATCCACTCACGCTGCGCGCCCAGAGCGGCATGTTCGACGCCCAGGAAACGGACTCGACGCCAGGAATTCTGGCCACGCGCTCGCGAACCTCTTTGCCGAATGCTTTGATCCGCGGTTTTCCGTACCCGGCCTGCGCCGGATTTGTAAAGAAGACCGCAAGATGCGCGGTCTGAAAGCCGGGATTCGTATCGTACGCCCGCGCGATACTTCGCAAGAACAGCGCGGCAGTCGCCAGCAACAGAAATGAAAATGCTACCTGGCCCACCAGCAGAACGTTTGCGAGTGTAACCCTTTTCCGGCTTCTGCCTGTTGTGCGAGCTTCTTCCTTGAGCGTTTCCGCCACGCTGGTACGTGAAGCCTTTAGAGCGGGGATGGTACCGAACAGAAAACCCGTGCCGAGAGACACGACCAGCGCAAAAGCGAAGACGGTGGTGTCGAGCTTGGGCGTCACGAAATTGGCGGATGAGGGCAGAGCTCCGAATAAGAGATGCAGACCCGCATAAGCGATGAAAATGCCCGCGACGCCGCTGAGCAGCCCGAGAAGTACGCTCTCGGTGAGGAGCTGACGCACCAGCGCGCGGCGGCTTGCTCCCATGGCGAGGCGGACGGCCATCTCCTGTTGCCTTGCCGCTGAGCGTGCAAGCAGCAGATTCGCGACATTCGAGCACGCGATCAATAAAACGATTCCAACCACGATCAACAATCCGGCGCCGGCGACCAGGATCTGCGTGGAGGTGCTGCCGGTATTGGACAACAGAACATCACGGACGGGCACTACCACGGCCGCGTGGCCCTCATCGATGGCCGGATATTCGCGTGCCAAAGCCGCCGCTACGGCCGTCATGTTAGCTTGTGCCTGGGCCAGATTGACACCTGGGTTGAGCCGCCCCACGCCTTGAAAAAACGCCTTGCCGCGATCGCTCAGCGCACCCTGCATCTCATTCGGCAATAACTGTTCGGCCATAGTTGCCGGTACCCACAAGTCAGGACCGAAAAGTCCATTCACTCCAATGAAATGGGGCGGAGCGACACCGATGACGGTAAAGACAATGTGATTGAGCCGCAGGGTTTTGCCAACAATGTCAGCCGCACCGCCGAAGCGCGATTGCCAAGTCCCGTAGTTCATCACCGCAACAGGGTACGCGCCAGGGGTGGTGTCCTCATCAGGCAAAAAGAAGCGGCCCATGGAGGGCGTGAGGCCCAAAGTCGAGAAGTAGTTGGCTGTTACCAACTCGCTGAAAATTCCCGCCGAAGTGCCAGCCGCCTGCCATGTGACAGGCCGCGAAGACGTGTAGCCGGCCAGCGAGCGGAAGACTCGGTTCTGAGCTTGATAATCCTTCAGGTCCGCATAGGAGAGCGGCTGGGGCGCGCTCGCGTTTGACGTACTCCGCGCTTTCATCAAACCAACGGCCGCCAGCCCGGAGGAGTCCGGAACCGGGAGAGGATTCAAAATCAGCGTGTTAATGACTGTGAAAACGGTCGTGTTCGCGCCAATTCCGAAACCCAGCGTCAGCACCACGAACACAACGAACAGCGGGTTTTTCCGCATCATGCGGGCGGCATAGCGTAGGTCTCTCCACCCGACCTCCATGAAGTTGCTGAGTGCTAAGCTGCCTGATCTTGCCTCGCCGGCCGGCACCGGATCGTATTTTGTCATCCGCTGCGCTCTTCCCGACTCTGCCCGCAGCGGGTACGAATCATCCAACTCCGAGAGGGCGTTCCGGTATGCTTCTTCGTCGCTTGCGCCGCCGCTTCGTAGTTCGCGATAGCGATCTTCGAGATGCTGCGAAAATTCCTCGACGAGATCCGACTCGGCGGTCGGCTCCAGGCGCAATGACGTGATCCGATCTCGCACGATACGCTTCCAATCAGGCATGTTCGACCCCCGTAACCAAACTCATGGCGGCGACGAATTCCTTCCAGCTATTTCGTTGAGAGCGGAGCACTTTTCGCCCTTCCGGGGTCAAGCTGTAATAACGCCGTCTTCGCTGCTCCGGTTTTTCCACCCAACGGCTGGCGATCCAGCCCCGATCCTCCAGCCGGTACAGCAGTGGATAAAGGGAGGTGACGTGAAACCGCAAAACGCCGCCCGATCGGATCTGGATTAGCTTTGAAATGTCATAGCCGTGGCGCGGCTGATCCTCGAGCAACGACAAGACCAGAAGCTCGGCGCTTCCTTTTTTCCATTCCCGATCCGGTGAGGTTGTCATATTTGTTGTTCCCTAATATAGGACTCACAAATAGGACGAGGCCTTCCGGCGATTTGTTCCCTCGAGCTGAAAAAATCGGAGTGCCTTCAGGTAAGCGATGAAATGCCACAGGATTCATTAACCTTTCGCTCACTCGCTTGAGGAGTGGCGATTACCTCAAAGCGGCTTTGAAGGATTCGTTCTGGGGGTAACATCCGCTTGGCCGTATAGTCGGCACGTTGGAGAAGTGTTGGCCAGTTACGGAACGGGAAGTCGGCCTCGATCCTCCAATGTCCGGGTTGCGGGTGATCCTGGACATATCCTGAACGGTGCTCAACTACGAATCGTGTTCAGGCTGAGCGAAGCCGCAAAACCAGTGAGCCAATCGCAAGCAGGAGCCAAGCGAACGGATAAGGCAAGTGCGCGTACCAGCGGGCACGCATAACCGTAACAATGACGCCAACGAAGAACAGAACGAGGCCGGCCGCGGCGGCAACTCCGATCAGCGGAATACGGATATCTGCGAGCAGTCCAAATGCACCGAGTGCCTTGAGTATGCCCAGAGCCGTAAGGCAGCGCTCCTGTACTCCCAACCTTTTCATGTTAGAGCGCATCCAGGCCGGAAACTGGCGGTTCCACCCGCTGATTCTCAGGACTATAAGTAGGCGCCACTAAGTAGTCACCGCGCTGAAAAATACATTCGTCCGTGCTTCTGGGCTAAGCTCCGGGAAAGTGTCAGCCAAATACGGACCGTAAAGTCGGCTTGTATCCCTGAACTGCGGCGCGAAACGCGCTAGTCGGACAGGGCAGACGAGCCGTCAGCACGGGACTGCTAATAGAAAATGTGGTTGCGTGCGGGCAGTCCGCTCCGACATATAGTCGCGAACAAGCGGATTGAGAATTCTCGACCCGGCCATGGCGACGGGCAACGCTGGGACGTTTTCGTCAACTCGCGGCATAAGGGCTGCAGGCGCGGCGCGTCTGCGAATGCGTGGTGTGCACGGGGAACCGGGCATTGATGCAAGCGGCGGGCGAGGGGTGAGCGGGGCACATCTTATACGGTGGCGTTTTACGGGAAGGCGGGTTGCATCCTGAGGTATCGCGCACCGCTGTGGCCGCCGCCGTATGTTCGCGCTGCCTCCGCGCGGGAATCGTTGCTTGGCGGTACGCCGCCGCGTTACCCGGACGAAGCTGGAAAAAGGCGAAAAATCCAGGCCGCCAGGAAACAGCGCCTACGACTGAAAACCCCGGATGTAGGGAGTATTCGGCGGCCTCTGCCCGGATTCGAAGAGTGGACCGTGTGTGGAGCGATACTTTATGTCCAGGAACGGTGTCTCGATGCGGCGTCCGGCTGCAGAGTAACGGCCGTTATCCCAATTCGATTCCATGTAGTAGTTGACGATACCGGTGGACAGAAGCAACCGCTCCGCGTTGAACGGTTCTTTTCCCGTCAGCATCATCTCGATGATCCAGTGCTCATGGGCGTTCGCAGCGTGGTACTGCGAGATGGGGCCAGGCCAGCCAAGCATTGAGACAATCGTCGGCTGTTTCTGCCCTTCGATTTCGCCGGCGTAAGTCCAACCCACACCCTCGCCCGAGATAACACTCGCTCTGCTTCCGTCGTTGTACTCTACAATGCAGACGTTTGGCCGCCGGCCCTCCTGAAAATGTCCCGGCTTCAGGTCGAATTTTTTCCGCACTGCTTCGAGCAGGTTGCCGGCCCAGGCATTGCGTTCGACCCACGCCCATGTTTCGGGTCCCCGGATAGACTGCACTGCCTTGACGCCTGTCTCACCGCCCTTTCGCCGATCGACAAAGGCCTGGAGAACGTCGATGCAATGGAAGATGGCTCCCTCATCTGCAGCGTTTCCCACCACGATGGAGTTCTTGATGGGGGTATTGATCGCGAGTTCGATCTCGGGCTTGCGGAAGTAAGTCGGTATGGAGGATCCCCCGGTTAAGGGAAACTTCAGTTCACGCGATTTGTCGAACATCCACTTGGCTTCGTCCCAGCTGTAGGAGAGATGTTTAT
>Ga0134126_10002725_pt1 | contig 22203 bp, 13 predicted proteins | sample KB31752_FD_96881 | JGI IMG/M metagenome (GOLD analysis project Ga0134126, IMG submission 96881) | Terrestrial soil microbial communities with excess Nitrogen fertilizer from Kellogg Biological Station, Michigan, USA - KB3-175-2 | ecosystem: Environmental > Terrestrial > Soil > Unclassified ... | reverse complement strand
TTTAAAAAACTCTGCTATTTATATCATAGTAGACCCCGATGACGAAAGGGAAAGTGAACATCCGAATTATATTGATGCTGATGACATCAATGCCATTCATTCCTGGGTGAAAAAGGGAGGCGTCTTATTATTATTCGGTAACGATTCTGCCAATGTTGAATTTACACATTTCAATAATCTGGCAGCGAAGTTTGGCATTCAGTTTAATTATGATTGTATCAATAAAGAAGTAGGAAATAACTTTGATATGGCGAAGATTGATATAGCTCCGGGAAATGCTATTTTTAAAGATGTGAAGAAAGTGTACATCAAAGAATTTTCTTCACTTACTGTGAAGCCACCTGCAAAAACAATTTTAAAAGAAGGGGATATAAATGTGGCCGCAGTTGCTAAAATCGGCAAAGGGGCTGTATTTGCCGTAGGCGATCCATGGTTTTATAATGAATATACAGATGGGAAAAAATTGCCGCCTGATTTTCAGAATTACCAGGCGGCAGAAGATTTGGTTCAATGGGCAATTGAACAAACGAAATAGATTTTCATACCAAATAAGAATCGGTATTATAAGTTGGTTTACTGCTTTATAAGTTGCAAACCAAATCGAAAGCCTATTTATTAATCTTTTTTATTTATTAATTGCAACGCCTTATCCATCACAACATCTTTCTTTTGTAACACTTCCTGTATGGTAGGTATTACGCTGTAATCTGCGGGTATGCCTTCCGCAGAAGGATGCGGATGTTGCAAGTGCATGTAATATCCGAGCAATGGAACGTCTAAACCAATTTTGGTATTCGGCAATTCCACTAAGGCAAAAGCGCCGCTGTTATCTCCCTGGAAAGTACCTCCATTTTCATCACCGATAAAAATAGCCCGGTTGTTGTCTTTTACAATGGAACAAAATTCCGAAGTGACGGAATAGCTTTCGCCATTTTGTAAAATATATAATTTGCCGGTGAACGCGTCAGTTTGAGGCTCGATTATTCCAAGTCCGTCTTTATGTATAAAATGGTATTCATTGCCAACTTTTACCAGCGTGGCTTTTAAGGACTCAATGCCCGGCGGAAATTGTGCATATTTTGCAAACGAATATGGTTTATTGGTTACCACCGTAAAATGATCGTAATACCGGAATGGTTTGTTTGTCAAATAAGAATATAATTCATATCCGAATGCATCTGTGCCGCCTTCATTATCGCGCAGGTCAATAACCAATGAATTGATTTTTTTCTGTTTGATTTCTTTAAATGCATGAGCAAGAAAATCTGCGTAGGAAGGTGTTTTACCTTCATCTTCGAAAACCGGAATCCGTAATACTGCCACACCATTTTCAGGATAGGTTACATTGAAAGTTTCATTAGAAGTGGCTTCATCGGGGATGCTGCTCTTATTGATGGAAGGAAGGGTAACAGTGGCTTTCTTACCATTTGTTCCAATAAATGCTATGGTAAATTTTTCGGAAGGCCCAATATATGTAGCATAATATCCCGCAAAAAAATGATTCAGTTCTTCATATTTAGAACTATGCACATGGCCATCAGAGAAAATATTGTTGAACAATACCTTGATTATTTTATCAATACTTTGCCCGTTGATGCTGGTGATTTCTGCTCCTGGTGTTATTTTTTCGCCGGGTAAATACGACGAATGTACATACGCCTTATTTTTTCGGAAATACAATTGAAGCGGAAAATAACCTTCATCGAAAAAAGCATAATGGTCATCTACCATATCTTTCCGGTGCCATTTCATATGCCCGTCGTCAATTGCGGCGAGTAACGGTGTCGCCAGGCGATAAAATTCCAGTTCTGTCATTCCTTTATTTAATTTTATCTGCATGGCGCTAAAAAGTTGGTTGATTGTCGCTTTTGAATTGTAGCGATAGAGTCCGGGATGCGCTTCCTGGAGCGCCGCTTTCATAATTTTAAAATCCTGCTGTAACTCTGCCGGCGTATAAACCCGTTGAGCAGGCGCGATAGACGAAGCCTGCAGGAATAGAATCCAAAGAATCCATTTTTTCATAATAATTTTTTCTCAAAATTAACCTTGACAGGTGGCTTAGCCGCCTTTCCCGCCAAGATTGAACGTATTTCTAAGGGAGTTTTCTGTATGCCGATGGCGTCATACCTGCAAATTTACTGAACGCAGTATTAAATGTTGCCTTGGAATTGAAGCCGCTGTCAAAGGCAACAGATTGTATTGTCATATTGCTAAATTCAGGGTCTTTCAACCTTCGTTTTGCTTCTTCCACCCTGTAACTATTGATGAAATCGTAAAAGCTTTTTCCTGATTTAGTATTGATGGCCTGGGAAAGATGGTGCCTCGGCAATTCTAATGTTTCTGCTAATTTATAAATGGTAAGGTCCGTATCAAGGTATGGCTTCTCAGCCTCGATATATTCGAGCAAATTAGTATAAATAGCGTTCAGCTCCATTTCGGGCAGGCCTGATTTTTCATATTTCTTAGAAGGGATTTCGGCCGGTGGCAACTGCCAGAAAAGATCCGGGCTGGTGAGCAACTTATAGGCCAGCCAATAAACGATGGCTACAATAATTATATAATTATAGTGATAAAAATTGGTAAGGACAGGGATATCCCATTTCCTTCCATAAAAGCCTAATCCCGAAATAATTACAATCCCCAACATGATATACAGGAATTGCCTTATCCAGTGCAGTTTTCGCTTTTCAATGTCTGAGTACACGTTTTTGATAGCCTGTTTATATTTGTACTGATGCCATAATGCAAAACTAATATAACCAATAATTAATACGAGGTTGGCCTGGTTCAGCCAGCCAAAATCCTGCTGGCTTGCTACATCAAAGTGATGAAGGATTTGTAGCTTTTCATCAGCCGGTTTTAAAAACCAAGGCAGCAAAATGCATCCACTTACGATAAAAGGGATTGTGTGTAAAGCGTCAGTTTGTTGCCACCCTGAATTTCCGATACTTATTTTTTTGGTGATTAAATAAATGAGTGGCCCCACCAAACTTAGTTGCAGCCATGATAACCTTGAGAGATTTGGATAATCCATAAAAAATTCCCGGCTGTCAAAAGCATTGAGTAAAGCCTGGAAAGAGATGAGCATCATGAAACCAATAAGCAATATAATCGTAGCCGTAACTTTCTTATGTGTAATTAATAAAAATGCGAACACAATGGTATTGATCAATCCGGCAATGACGTAGTAGCGAAAAAGGGAAGCAGCAATCATTCCCCCAAAAATAGAAATTATGCTTCAATCTGCTGAAGAAATCAAAAATGTTTCCAATCTTAATCATTCTACTTCCCGTAAGAGTTGACGAGGAAGACAATTATTACAATTAGCTAGACTTCCTGATTTTTAACTTAACCGGCAGTAAAAGGACAAATAAACGAGATTTTTATTCTTGTTTCAGCTTTAGGAATTACATTTCTACGCTGATATTGTCATCTGAATAGATTTTATTTTCAATTTGCCTGAATCGATTTCATACCTTATGAAATATTTTTGATTTATTCTTTACGAAATATCCAAATAAGAAAATGGATATTTTGTAGGTTTACTACTAGAAAGGAAAGTCGGCTGACAGAATTTTTAAAAAATAAGAATAACGAAATCTTTTGCAAAATTTAATGAATCATTACGATATTTTTTTAAGGAGGATAACATCAATAAAAATGCACAAATATTTGAAACACCTTTTTACAACGCCCGTATTATTTTTATTAACTTTTTCAATTGTATATTCTCAAAATATTTCTAAGAGAAATACTATTTCTTTAGACGGCAATTGGCAAATAGCGGAGGGTTCTATGGATACCATTCCTAAAAACTTTGATCACACGGTTCCGGTGCCTGGCCTGGTTTCTTTATCCATTCCGGCGTTTGAAAATGTTGGCCCAAAAGTGGCTGATAGGAGCAGTGTTTCCCAGTCTGATCCATTAAGGCAAGCTTTTTGGTATAGCCGAACTTTCACAGTTAATGGTGCCATTCCGGAAGTTGCTACCCTTAAAATTTCCAAAGCAATGTTTGGTACAAAAGTTTTTCTTAACGGAATTGATTTAGGTGGCCATTTTCCTTGTTTTACTCCCGGTTATTTTAACGCTAAAAATGCAATTAAAGTAGGTGAAAATACGATTGTAATTCGTGTTGGCGCGTCAAGAGATGCAGTTCCATTATCTATACCTAATGGTTTTGATTTTGAGAAAGAACATTATATCCCCGGTATTTATGATGAGGTAAAACTGATACTTTCGGGAAGCCCACATATCATTCGGGTTCAAACGATTCCTGACATTGCCGACAAACAAGTACGTTTACAAATTGAATTACAAAATTTGGGCGTTATCAAAACATCAGAGATTACATTTCAAATTAAAGAAAACAATTCAGGGAAAATAGCGGGTGAATTGAAGCAGGAAATAAAACTTTCCGGATCGGGCAAAGACACATTAATTTATGTTACCATTCCTGTTAAGGATTGCCACCTTTGGTCTCCTGAAGATCCTTTTTTATATAAGCTGGAAGTAAACACGGAGGCAGATACGTATGACACACGTTTTGGTATGAGAGAATTTCATTTTGACCCTGTTACAAAAAAAGCGGTTTTGAATGGCAAGCCTTATTTTATGCGGGGCAGCAATATTACCCTGTATCGTTTTTTTGAAGATTCAACTTGTAAAAACCTGCCGTGGGATTCGGCATGGGTGCGTAATCTTCATAAGAGTTTTAAAAAATTTCATTGGAACAGCCTGCGTTATTGCATAGGCCTGGCTCCGGAAGAGTGGTACCGAATTGCTGATGAAGAGGGGTTTCTTATCCAGGATGAATTTCCAATTTGGTATGGAGGCATAGGATGGAATGTTTGGCCAAAAGAATTAAAATCTGCTGAACTAATTAAAGAATATACGGAGTGGGTGCAGGATAGCTGGAATCATCCTTCCATAGTTATTTGGGATGCCAGCAATGAGACCGTTTGTGATAACGGCGAAACTGATGAAACAGGTAAGGCGGTGTGGCACATAAGAAATCTTGACCTTTCTAACCGTCCCTGGGATAATAGCTATTCGCAGCATCGTGCGGCTGGTGATGTTTTCGAATCACATCCTTATCATTTTCAAAACCCTGATTTTAAATTGAAAAATATTGTAAATGCGAGTGTGGTTCCAGAAGGGAATCAATATAAGAATAATGAATCTTTCCCTGTCATTATTAATGAATATGGATGGCTGTGGCTCAACAGAGATGGGGCGCCTACCACATTAACCAAAGAACTTTATAAAAATTTATTGGGTGATCATTCAACTACTGCTGAACGAAGGCATTTGTATGCGATGTATACTGCCGCTGAAACTGAATTCTGGCGTTGTCATCGAAACGCAGCATGCGTATTGCATTTTACCGCATTAGGTTATTCAAGAAGCGATGGCCAAACAAGCGATAATTTTATTGATCCCGCAAGACTGGAATATGAAAGTGAGTTTTTGAAATATGTGCCTGACGCATTTTCGCCAGTTGGAATAATGCTGGACGAATGGGGAAATAAAATTGCAAAAGGGAAGCAGCATCAATTCAATATTATAGCTATTAATGACCTCGAACCTGTTTGGAGCGGAGAGGTGCATTTACAAATAATAAAAGACGGAAGAATTATTTTAGATAAATCAAAACCTCTGAAAATTACTTCTTACGGAAAAAAAACGATTTCTATTATTTGTGAAACCCCTGAAAAAGCGGGGCTTTACACGGTTCAATCTGTCCTGGAAAAGAAAGGTGAAAAGCCAGTGAAGAGTATTAGGGAGATAGTTTTTGAGTAATAGGCATCTCGTGAATTTTTATAATCAACATACTTTAGGTTTTCAGGAATAAAATATCAACTAAGCGTCAATGTTAGCATAAAAATATCTAAACTTATCTGGATAATTTTAGTACAATTGTAAATTACATTTCCTGATGTTTTGCAAATTTTATAAAATGAACTTAAATCAACTTTTTGGCCTTTCAGGTAAAACAGCACTTGTTACAGGATGTTCACGTGGAATAGGAGAAGCAATGGCAATCGGCCTCGCAGAAGCCGGAGCTGATATTGTTGGCGTTTCATCTACATTGCATAAAGGAAGTGAAGTTGAAGAAAAAGTAAAAAAAATAGGAAGGAAATTTATACCCTACACAGCAAACCTTGGAGACAGAAAAGATTTATACAGTACAATTGAAGAAATAAAATTGAAAAATCCCGTAATTGATATCCTGGTAAATAATGCAGGAATCATTAAACGGGCGCGTTCTACAATTCATACTGATGTAGACTGGGATGCCGTTCTTGAAGTAAACCTGAATGCTGCGTTTATACTTGCCCGTGAGTTTGGAAAAGAAATGGTAAAAAGAAAAAGTGGAAAAATTATTTTTACCTGCTCGCTTCTTTCCTTCCAGGGCGGCATTAACGTGCCCGGGTATGCAGCCAGCAAGGGCGCAATTGCCAGCCTTGTAAAAGCATTATCCAATGAATGGTCTTCCAGCGGAGTCAATGTAAATGGAATCGCTCCCGGATACGTTGCAACAAAAAACACAGAAGCGTTAAGGGAGGATGAAGAAAGAAATAAATCCATTATAAGCCGCATCCCTGCAGGAAGATGGGGTGTTCCGGAAGATTTTATAGGACCGGTAATATTTCTGAGTTCTAATGCTTCTGATTATGTAGATGGCGAAATAATTACTGTAGATGGAGGATGGATGGGAAGGTGAGTAAATGTAAGCACGTCAAAAGAATGATATTAGTTATGGCAAAAAGAAGAAAAACCTTTATCAATAAATTATAAAAATGAACGAAAACTTCGAAACCCGCAACGCCATTAGCCCTACAGAAGCGGCTTCCATGAATACTGCCCAGCTCAGGGATAATTTTTTAATCCAAAAAGTTTTTGAAAAAGATACAATACATCTTACTCTTTCATTTTACGGCCGTTACATTTCTGGTGGTGTAATGCCGGTAGATAAACCTGTTGAACTGCCTAATCCTGAAAATTTAAAAGCTAAATATTTTTTGGAAAGAAGGGAAATGGGAATCATCAATGTAGGTGGCAAAGGGACTGTAGAAGCTGATGATGAAAAATATGAGCTCGATTTTAAAGAGGCGCTCTATATCAGTAAAGAAACAAAAAAGGTGATTTTCTATTCTGATGATAAATCAAACCCGGCTAAGTTTTATATCAATTCTGCGCCGGCACATCATAGATTTTCGACAAAAGAAATTACTAAAAAAGAAGCAGAAACGGTTACGCTGGGTGCCCTGGAAAATTCTAACCATCGTACGGTGAATAAAATGATTGTAAATAGTGTTGTTGAAACTTGCCAGTTACAAATGGGTATGACAGAATTGAAAATTGGTAGCGTGTGGAATACGATACCTGCGCATACGCATGACCGTAGGATGGAAGTTTATTTTTATTTTGAAATTCCTGCCGCCCAATCTGTTTGCCACTTTATGGGCCAGCCTCAGGAAACACGCCATCTCTGGATACAGAATGAGCAAGCGGTAATTTCCCCAAATTGGAGTATTCACGCAGGTGCCGGAACTTCTAACTATTCATTTATATGGGGGATGGCTGGTGAAAATTTGGATTATGGAGATATGGATGTTTGCGAAGTAAAGGATTTGAGGTGATTTATTCTCAACTATCCATTGATAAAAAAGGTTGCAGGGAAATCAATGCTAAATAACATTTTGTAAAATAAAAGGATTCAAAAAAAATATGCAATTATCCCGTTCTAATTTAAAAAATATAACTTCAGAAGATATATTAATTCCGGGCGGCGAAATTTTTGAATTGCCTGAAAAAGTTTTGCAATTTGGAACCGGAGTACTGCTTCGCGGATTGCCGGATTATTTTATTGATAAAGCTAATAAGGCTGGTATTTTTAATGGAAGGATAGTGGTAATAAAATCGACTTCCAAAGGCGATTCCACTGCTTTTGATAAGCAGGATGGATTGTACACTTTATGTGAGCGTGGGTTTGAAAATGGGAAAAAAGAGGAAAAAAATATTATTTGTTCCGCCATTAGCCGCGTTTTAAATGTACAGGATGAATGGGCAGAAATTTTGAAATGCGCACGAAATGAAAATATGCAAATCATTATTTCAAATACTACAGAAATCGGCATCCAGTTAATAAATGATGATATTAAAAGTCAACCTCCGCTTTCTTTTCCCGGAAAATTATTGGCTTTTTTGTATGAAAGGTTTATCTGTTTCCAGGGAAGCAAAGAAAGTGGTTTTGTAATTATTCCTACAGAACTTATAACAGAAAATGGTAAAAAATTGAAAGGCACTTTGTTGGAACTTTCCCATCAAAATTCCCTCGAAACAGAATTTATAGAATGGTTGGAGAACAGTAACCATTTTTGTAATTCGCTTGTTGACCGGATTGTTACCGGCATGCCGGAAAAGAAAATAAGAAATCAGATTGAGTCTAAATTAGGCTATACGGATGATCTTTTAATCGTGTCAGAAACGTATAGTTTGTGGGCAATCGAAGGAGATGATAAGATTAAAAATATTTTATCTTTTGCCCAAACTGATGAAGGAGTTGTGATAGAACCAAACATTGATTTGTACCGTGAATTAAAATTGCGTTTGTTGAACGGCACTCATACATTAACCTGTGGGCTTGCGTTTCTGGCAGGTTTTGATACAGTGCATCATGCCATGGAAGATAAATACTTTTCATCTTTTATTGAAAGCCTGATGAGAAATGAAATTGCGCCTTCTATTCCTTATGAAATTTATGAATCGCAAAAGCACGAATTTATTTCCAGAGTATTGGATCGTTTCAGAAATCCAAATATCAACCATCGCTGGATTAGCATAACCTTAAATTATACTTCAAAAATGGCTATGCGGTGTATTCCATTATTAGTTAATCATTATAAAAAAAGCAATTCAGTGCCTCCTTTATTTGCTTTCGGATTTGCGTCTTATCTTTATTTCATGAAAGCGGTAAAGCAAAAGGAAGATAAATATTTCGGCGAATTAAATGGCCAGGAGTATCTAATAGAAGACCCGTCAGCCGCGAGTTTTTACAGTTTTTGGAAAAAAAATTCAATTGAAGAAACAGTAAACGAAGTTTTAAAGGAGATTTCTATTTGGGGCTATGGCCTGTCAATTTTAAATGGGTTTCAAAAAGCGGTTACGGAAAATTTAATTAGTATTATAAATAAAGGAATGAAAGCTAGTTTAGAAACTTATTATTCTAAAAAATAAATTGCTGACATGAAACAGAAAGTGATGAAGATTCATCCTGCGGATAATGTTTTGGTGGCTTTGACAGACCTTGGTGTAAATGAAAAAATATTTTATAACGGTGAAGAATACACGCTTACCGACAGGGTGCCTACCAAACATAAATTTGTAATAAAAGATATGCAAGCAGGAGATGAAATATTTATGTATGGTGTTTTAGTAGGTAAAGCTCAAACAGGAATTCCGAAAGGTGGCAGAATTACGGTAACTAATGTAAAGCATGCTGCAAGCGGCTTTGAAATCAGTGACAGAAAAACAAATTGGCATGTTCCTGACTTTTCTAAATTTAAAAAAAGAACGTTTAACGGCTTTTACCGGCCTGATGGAAAAGTAGGAACGGCTAATTATTGGCTGGTAATTCCTTTGGTGTTTTGTGAAAACCGCAATATTGAAGTATTGAGAGAAGCGCTAGAAAATGAATTAGGTTATGGAAGAAACCAGGATAAAAAATTGGAAGTTTCGAAACTGGTTAATTTGTACAAAGAAGGGAAAAATATTGATGAAATTATAAATGCGGATGTATCATATCAGCCTGAAGAAGAGAAAAAGCAAAGAGTATTTTTAAATGTAGATGGAATTAAATTTCTTTCTCATGAAGGCGGCTGTGGTGGAACGCGTGATGATGCACAGGCTTTATGTGGGTTGCTTGCCGGATACATTACTCATGCAAACGTGGCAGGAGCAACTGTTTTAAGCCTTGGTTGCCAAAATGCACAAGTGGGTATTTTGCAGGAAGAAATAAAAAAGAGAGACCCAAATTTTTCAAAACCATTATATATTTTAGAGCAGCAGCAAATAGGAAAAGGCGATGGTCTTATTACTAAAGCTATAAGGCAAACATTTGCTGGTTTGGTTGAAGCCAATAAAATTGAAAGAAAACCTGCGCCATTACGTAAGCTTTGTATAGGGCTTGAATGTGGTGGTTCAGATGGGTTCAGCGGAATTTCTGCCAATCCGGCTATTGGTTATACTTCTGATCTTTTAGTGGCGCTCGGGGGATCAGTTATTCTTTCTGAATTTCCGGAATTGTGCGGAGTAGAACAAAATTTAAGTGACCGTTGTGTTGATTGGGAAACTGCTTTTCGTTTTGGCGGCCTTATGAAAACTTACAATGACAGAGCAAGGGCGGTGGGTTCCGGTTTTGATATGAACCCTTCACCTGGAAATATAAAAGATGGCTTAATTACTGATGCCATTAAATCTGCAGGTGCAGCTAAAAAAGGAGGAACATCTCCGGTTACGGATGTTTTGGATTATCCTGAAATGGTTACAAAGCCAGGGTTGAACTTACTTTGTACGCCGGGAAACGATGTAGAAAGTACTACTGCTGAAGTTGGCTCAGGCGCTAATATTGTTTTATTCACAACCGGCCTGGGAACGCCAACCGGAAACCCAATTGCGCCCGTAATTAAGTTATCAACCAATACAATTTTATTTAATAAAATGAATGACATTATTGATATTAATACCGGCGCAATAATAGAAGGTGAAGAAACAGTAGAAGAAGCGGGTGAAAGAATCTTAGAATATGTAATAAAAGTAGCAAGTGGCGAAATAGAAGTAAGCGCAGTGAGGCATAAACAAAATGATTTTATTCCATGGAAAAGAGGGGTAAGCCTGTAATAGCAAGAGTTTAAGAGCGTTAGGATTTAAGATTATTTTCAGCGAAATAAGAATCCACTGTATTTGTTGCTTTACTGTTACCAGAGAAAATAATTAAAACCACAGCCATTTTATAATCATAAAAAAGTACAATGCCCGAAACTTTACCAAATGGCGGCTCTTCCCCTGCCACACCAAATATTAATGAAACCGTTGGTAAATACAGGTGGGTTATATGCTCTTTACTTTTTTTCGCTACTACTATTAATTATCTTGACAGGTCGGTTATCAGTTTATTAAAAAGCAACCTCGAAGTAACTTTTAAATGGACAGAATCGGATTATGCCGGCCTGGTAATGGCTTTTCAGCTTTCTTATGCGGTGGGTATGTTGCTGGCCGGAAGATTCATTGATAAAGTAGGAACAAAAATTGGGTATGCTGTATCATTAGCGCTGTGGAGTTTTGCATCGATGGGCCATGCACTGGTAAAAAGTACCGTTGGCTTCCTGATAGCAAGGTCTGCATTAGGCATCAGCGAATCCGGAAATTTTCCGGCTGCTATAAAAACTACTGCCGAATGGTTTCCCCAAAAAGAAAGGGCGTTTGCAACAGGTATCTTTAATTCCGGAGCTAACATTGGCGCGATATTGGCGCCGCTCACCATTCCCTTTATTGTAGTGAAATGGGGTTGGCAGGAGGCTTTTATTTTTACAGGGGCATTTGGTTTGATATGGCTAATATTTTGGTTTATTTTTTATGAAATCCCTTCTAAGCAAAAAAGATTATCTAAGAAAGAATTTGATTATATAAATAGTGGCACTGATGAAAAGCAAAATTTGCAAAGAAGAGCAGAACTTCCTACTGACGCTACGCTCAACAAAAAAGTTCCCTGGATTTCATTATTAAAATATAATCAAACGTGGGCTTTTATCCTGGGTAAATTTCTTACAGATCCTGTTTGGTGGTTTTATCTTTTTTGGCTTCCGGCATTTTTAAAAGCACAATACGGAATAGATGGAACAGGAGTTGCGTTGCCAATTGCTTTGGTATACACTATGTCGACAATAGGAAGCATCTGGGGCGGGTGGCTGCCATTATATTTTATAAAAAAAGGATGGGTGGTTTTTCGTGCAAGAAAAGTGTCTATGCTGATATACGCTTTTCTGGTGACACCCGTAGTTTTTGCGCAATATCTCGGTTCAATAAATATGTGGCTTGCTGTAATCATAATCGGAATTGCTACCTCAGCACACCAGGCATGGTCGGCTAACATTTTTACAACCGTGTCTGATATGTTTCCTAAAAGAACTGTGGGTTCAGTAACAGGTATGGGCGGTATGGCAGGGGCATTGGGAGGTATTTTGATTGCCTTTCTTGCGGGTAAATTGTTTGATCATTTTAAAGCAATAAACAACCTGGATACCGGGTATTTTATCATGTTTATTGTTTGCGGGTGTGCCTACCTGTTAGCATGGGTTTTGATGCATTTCCTGGCGCCTAAGTTGAAAAGGATTGATTTCGATTAGGGAAAAAAATTTAGGTTCAAAACTGAATCCTCAATATTGAAAAAATTAAAAATCAAAGAATTTTAAGTATCAATTTTTATGAAACCATTTTTAGACAGGGATTTTTTATTATCGTCGGATACTGCGAGAAAGCTATATCACGATTTTGCAGTAGAAATGCCCATTATAGATTATCACTGCCATTTGCCAGTACAGCAAATTGCAGACGATGTCAATTTTGAAAACCTAACTCAAATATGGTTGTATGGCGATCATTATAAATGGAGGGCGATGCGCGCAAATGGTGTGGATGAAAGTTATTGTACAGGAAATAAAAGCGATTGGGAGAAATTTGAAAAATGGGCCGAAACAGTTCCATATACTTTGCGAAACCCTCTTTACCATTGGGCACACCTTGAATTACAAAGATATTTTGATGTTCATGAAATTTTAAACCCGGAAAGTGCAAAAAGAATCTATGGTGAATGCACTAAGAAATTGCAAACCAAGGAATATTCTGTTCGTAACCTGCTACGAAAAATGAATGTAAAAGTTATTTGTACGACTGACGACCCGGCGGATACTTTAGAGCATCATCAAAAAATAAAGGACGATGGGTTTGAAATAAAAATCCTTCCCGCCTTTCGCCCCGATAAAGCGATGAACGTTGATGATGCGAATGATTTTAAGGTTTATGTAAAGAAAATAGAAGAGGCAAGCGGCGTGCCTGTAACTTCTTATCAAACTTATTTGGATGCTTTAAAACAGCGGCACGATTTTTTTGCAAAGATGGGTTGTTCGGTTTCTGACCATGGCCTGGAATATATATATTCAGAAGAATATACTGAAGATGAAATCAATTTAATTTTCAATAAAATTCGCAATGGTAGCCAGCTTTCCATAGAAGAAAATTTGAAATTCAAATCCGCGATGCTTTATGTTTTTGCTATTTGGGATCATGAAAAAGGTTGGGTTCAACAATATCATTTAGGTGCTTTCAGAAATAATAATGCGCGAAAATTTGAACAATGCGGGGCGGACACGGGTTGGGATTCGATCGGTGATTATTCGCAGGGGAAGTCTATGGTTCAATTTTTAAGCCGCCTTGATTTTAAAAACCAATTAGCTAAGACAATCATTTATAACCTGAATCCTTCTGACAATGAAATGGTCGCTACGATGGCTGGTAATTTTAATGATGGATTTGTAGCCGGAAAAATACAATTTGGGGCGGCATGGTGGTTTTTAGACCAGAAAGATGGAATGGCAAAACAAATGAATACCTTATCAAATATGGGTTTGCTAAGCCGCTTCGTTGGAATGCTAACTGATTCACGGTCTTTTCTTTCCTACCCAAGGCATGAATATTTTCGCCGCATTCTATGTAATCTTTTTGGTGAAGAAATTGAAAAAGGGGAATTGCCAGGCGATTTAGGCTGGACTGGCAAAATAATACAGGATATCTGTTTCTACAATGCAAAGAATTATTTTGGCTGGTAAGCCAATATTTGCTTTTGCTAAAAAGCATGATATTTTTGATTATCACCTAAAAGCATGATATTTTTGATTATCACTTTTAAATGTGATAATTTGCAGTAAAAATATTTTACCATGGTTTGTGTTATTACCGGCGATGTTATCAACTCAACGAAGAAGCCTCCACAAATATGGCTAAGCTTGTTGAAGAAAGAATTGAATAAAATAGGTAAAAGCCCAAAAGTTTGGGAGATATACAGAGGCGACAGTTTCCAGGTATTGATAAATAAACCTGAAGACGCATTGCTCGCAGCAATAAAAATAAAAGCTGCCCTTAAAACTTTACCAAATATTGATGTACGAATGGCTCTTGGCCTCGGAAGCCGCACTTATAATGCTGCAAAAATAACAGAATCAAACGGAAGCGCATTTGTACATTCCGGTGAAAAATTTGAAACGTTGAAAAATGAAAAACAGAACCTGAGTATAAAAAGTAATTGGCCTGATTTTGACAAGGAAATGAATTTATTTCTAAGAATAATTTTGATTCCAATGGACAGTTGGACAATTAATTCTGCTGAAGCAGTAAAAGTAGCGATTGAAAATCCTGGCAAATCCCAGGAAGGACTCGGATTAATGATGGGCATAAAACAAAATGCAGTAAGCAGCAGGCTTAAACGGGCGTATTATGGCGAAGTGATGGAAGTGAATGAGATGTATAAAATCAAATTAAAAGCACTGAAATGATAATCCTGATTAAACTATTTCTCGCGCATTTAATTGGCGATTTTCTTTTGCAACCGGCGCATTGGGTAAAAGCAAAAGAAGAAAAAAAATTGGGAGCCTGGCAATTATATATTCATGCGTTGCTTCATGGATTACTTATTCTTTTGATTACCTGGAACTGGCGATTCTGGAAATGGGCATTGCTTATTGCGGTTGTTCATTTAATAATAGATGCCCTGAAAATTATTTTGCAAAATAATTCGAATCGGAGGTTGCTATTTTTTATTGACCAGGCGCTTCATTTTATTTCGATTTATCTCATCTGGCTCTGGCTGGAAGATAAAAGTTTTCCCTTTTCTATTTTTGAAAACATCGCTTTTTTATCGTTGGCTACCGCTATAATTTTTCTCATCGATCCGGTTTCATTTAGTATAAAAATATTTATTTCGAAATGGGTGCCCGAAGATGATAATACCGGTTCTTTACAAAGTGCCGGAAAATATATTGGCATCTTAGAACGACTGCTTGTATTTTTATTTATCGTAATCAATCAATGGGCGGCTGTTGGTTTCCTTCTTGCGGCCAAATCAATTTTCAGGTTTGGGGATTTAAAAGAATCAAAGGATAGAAAGTTAACTGAATATGTTTTGATTGGGACTTTGTTAAGCTTCAGCGCTGCAATTTTTGTAGCTGTAATCTTTCGGTATATAATACCATCTTTATTTATTAAATAGTTAACGGGCTTTTATATAAATATTAGATGGTATTATTTCTACAGGGAAAAAATTTTGACCAAATATTATTATATTCGATATAAGATAAAAACGAATAATTTTCATTCTAATCCAAAACTAAAATCCGTTTTATTTATTCGTTTACTATATTATTTTATAGAAATAATTTAAAAAAGTATTGAATTGTATCCCGTTTCTTCATTTTTTTGTAAAATTTCTTTTAAAAAATATATAGTTATTAAAAAAGCAACTTCATAAACAGTAAATATTTTACCTTCACGCCTCTAAATTATAAAAATGAAAAAAATATTATTCGTAACATTTTTGATGATGTTTACTGGTGGTGCTGTTTTTTCTCAATCAGCAGAAAGCGGCTCCCATTATGACCAACACAAAGCTTTTGCACCTTTCTTTTATTCTTCTAATGGCAACCAATACCGAAGCGCCAGCGGCCAACCCGGGCCTGCATATTGGCAAAACAGGGCCGATTATAAAATCAATGTATCGCTGGATACTACAGAAAAAAGAGTGAAAGGTTCTGTAGTGATAACTTATAAAAATAACAGCCCCGACGCATTAAAGTTTTTGTGGCTGTACCTGGATCAGAATATTTACAGGGAAGACAGCCGTGCAGAGGCGACCAGCCCGGTTACGGGCGGCAGGTTTACCAACAAAGCTTTTACAAATGGTGATGAATTAAGTTCTGTTGATATTGTAATGGACGGAAAAACTACAAAAGGTAAATACAACATTTCTGACACCAGAATGCAGGTATGGCTTCCAACTCCATTAAAAGCAAAAACAGGAACGGTTCAATTGAAAATTAATTATTCTTTTTCAGTTCCTGAATACGGAACTGACCGGATGGGAAGAGTTAATACAAAGAATGGCTGGATTTATGAAATAGCCCAATGGTATCCCCGCATGTGTGTGTTTGATGACATAGAAGGATGGAATACTTTACCATACCTCGGAGCTGGCGAGTTTTATCTTGAGTATGGAAATATTGATTATACAATTACTGCCCCATCTGATTTGATTGTAGCTGGTTCGGGTGCTTTGCAAAACCCGTCCGAGTGCTTAACACCAACCGTTAGAAAGCACCTCGAAGAGGCAAGTAAAAGTGATAAGACAGTTACAATTGTTAGCGCTGAGGATTTAAGTGGTACTTCTTATCATCCAAATAAACCTACATTAACATGGCATTTTATATGTGACAACACGCGCGACGTTGCATGGGCAGCTTCAAAAGCATTCATTTGGGATGCCGCCAGAATCAATTTGCCAAGTGGCAAAAAAGCGTTGGCTCAGTCAGTCTATCCTGTAGAAAGTGCAAAAGAGCAGGCCTGGAAAAGGTCAACAGAATTTGTAAAAGGTTGTATCGAATTGTATTCTAAAGAATGGTACGAATTTACTTATCCGTCGGCGACTAACGTAGCAGGAATCGTTGGTGGTATGGAGTATCCGGGAATCGTATTTTGTTCATGGAAAAGCAGTGGCGGTGGTTTATGGAATGTTACCAATCATGAGTTTGGCCATAATTGGTTCCCGATGATTGTTGGTTCCAATGAACGCAAGTTTCCATGGATGGACGAAGGCTTTAACACTTTTATCAATGGCGTAGATACCAAAGTATTTAACCACGGAGAATTCGATGAAAAAAATGACGTTCAAAAAATAGCTCCTTACATGTTTCAAAAAGATGCAGATGCAATAATGACAATTCCTGATGTTACTCAGGCAGATTTTTTAGGAATCGCCGCTTATGAAAAACCGAGTGATGGATTGAATATTTTACGCGACCACATTTTAGGCAAGGAAAGATTTGATTCTGCTTTCAGGATTTATATCAGCCGCTGGGCATTTAAACATCCAACTCCATGGGATTTTTTCAGGACAATGGAAAATGTAGGTGGGGAAGACCTTTCTTATTTCTGGAGAGGTTGGTTTTTTACCAATTCAAAATTAGACCAGGGAGTTAAAGATGTAAAATATATTGATAATGATCCTAAAAAAGGCGCGTTAATTACGATAGTAAATAATGAACAGATGGTGTTACCGGTGCCAATGAAAATAGAACAGGAAAATGGGAAAATAGATTCAATAGAGCTTCCGGTTGAAATATGGCAGCGCGGTGGCGAGTGGACATTCCATTATCCATCCACTTCAACAATAAAAAAGATTACGATAGACCCTAATCATGATTATCCGGATATTGACCCTTCTAATAATACATTTACTGGTGAGCCTCTGAAAGCTGTGCCGGCCGGAATGACGGCAACAGATGTTGTAAATAATTACTTAAAAGCAGTAGGGGGAAAAGATAAAATAGAGGGCATAAAAGATCTTTCATACAACGCGAAAGGCGAGGTGCAAGGGCAGGGAATAGAAATGGTGCGTAAGTATAAAACTCCAGGACTTATGCTTTTAACCATCACTTTGGCCTCCTCAAATACTGTTATTCAAAAAGAAGTAGTGAAGGCTGATAGTGTAAGCTCAATTGCTATGGGGCACGCTGAAAAGTTGGATGAGGCTACAGAGAAGCGCATCATAGAATCAGCCGTACCTTTTCCCGAAATTAAATATTCAAGTACTAAGCCTGAAATAACTTTAGAACCAATGATGGCTAAAGTAGACGACAAAGATGCTTATGTACTTGACATACCCGCCGGCCCTGAAACTAAGATAAGAGAATACTATGATGCTGAAACCGGGTTGAAACTTAAGAGGGAGCTAACTTCTGCTGCAGGCCCGCAGTCAACTTCTTACAGTGATTATAGGGATGTAGATGGAATTAAATTCCCTTATTTAATGACCATTTCTTCATCCGTAGATATTCCTTTAAAGGTTACTGATATTAAAATAAACAGTGGCTTAAAAGACGATGATTTTAAATAAAAATTCATAGCAAAAGAGTAAAAGAGGTATTCAAATGAATACCTCTTTTTTTATAATACCATGGCTATCCATTAATTTTCTTTGGTGATTTTATAAAAGGCTGTAAAAGATAACCGATAATAATTACCAAAATTGCCCCAATAACATTAAGCCATAAAAATGAAATAACATCTGCTTTGTAAATAATAAAAATAAATATTTCTGAAATAATTGCTGATACAAAAAGTGCATTTGCTTTTATTGCTTTGAACCAAAATGCAATGAGGAATATACCGAGAATAACGCCGTAAAAAAGAGAACCAAGGATATTTACGGTTTCAATTAGGCTATTGCCCAGGTTACTGGCGAATTCTGCGACAAGTATGCAGAATATTCCCCACCAAAAAGAATAAAATTTTGAAATGCGGTAATCTTCTTTTTCAGTTAATGTTTTTTTGAAATATTTTTTGTGTATATCAACAACGGTGCAGGAGGCAAGCGCATTCAGCGACGCAGCGATACTTCCCCATGCGGCAAGAAAAATTACCGCAATCAATAAACCGACAAGGCCTTTTGGCAAATAGTCAATCACAAAACGCAGGAAAATATAATTAGTATCATTTACATCCTCACCTGGCAACGCCTTTGACAATACAGCGCTGTATTCATTTTTAATTTTACTTTTATCAATGTTGTCATTCGAAGGAAGTGTTGCATAAGTGGATTCAAGATTATTTAATTCAGTTTTATAACTTGTTTCCTTTGCACGTTCCACCTGTGTTTTATTAAAATGAAGGGGTGCTTTATTATATTGGTAAAAAGAAAAAACCAAAACACCCAGCATTAATATTAAAAATTGCATAGGCACTTTTACGATTCCATTCATCAATAAACCCAGCTTGCTTTGACGGTTATTTTTTGCTGTAAGGTATCGGCCCACCTGGCTTTGGTCAGTCCCAAAATAAGAAAGCGCCAAAAAAAATCCACCAATTAGGCCGCTCCAGATATTGTATTTATCTTTCCAGTCAAAACCGTTTGCAGTTTCGCCTGAGGTGATAATATTCATCTTGCCACTTTTTCCGCCAATGTGTAAAGCATCCAAAAATCCTACGTTGGAAGGCATTAAATGAACCACCACATAGCCTGCTACCACCATTCCTGTAATGACAATAATCAATTGAAGTTTTTGTGTATGGGCCACAGCCCTGGCGCCACCGCTCACAGTATAGATAATAAGCATTCCACCCATGATAATATTCGTGTAATAAATATTCCAACCAAGCAAAGAGCTTAAGATTAATGAAGGCGCATAAATACTGATTCCGGTTGATAAGCCTCTTGATATTTGAAATAGAATAGAAGTAAGTGTGCGGGCTTTTAAATCGAACCGGTTTTCTAAAAATTCGTAAGCCGTATATACTTTTAATTTATTAAATACAGGAACAAAGACAATGCAAATTATAATCATTGCCAACGGAAGGCCAAAATAATATTGAACGAACCTCATACCATCCGTGTAAGCCTGCCCTGGTGCACTTATAAAGGTGATGGCGCTGGCCTGCGTTCCCATTATGCTGAGTAGCACAAGATACCAGGGCATATCCCTGTTACTTAAAAAATACCCATCAAGATTTTTAGAAGTTTTACTTTTATAAATACCATAAAGAATAATACTCGTAAGGGTTATGATAAGTACAATCCAATCCTGGTAACTCATATGCCATCTTATTTTGAAGAGAAATATTTTATAAAACCAGTTTCAAATCACAGTAAACCGATAAATAAACCACTTTTTTATTTTGAGAAATCGCTATTTATATTTTAGAATTATTTAAAAACTAATTAAAATATTGAGTGATGAAATAATAGAAAATTATTTGTAACACTAAAAAAGATAGTACCGCAGTGTACCATTTGTTCCAATATTTTTTATCAGATCTTTCCACAACTTAATTGTTTATAATTCATTTAAACTACCATTTTTATGATTTAGGTTTTGCAATTAAATTAGCGAATAATCTAAAAGCACCGGGAACGCCCGCAGGTAATTCACGAAAGAAAACCAACCCCGAATAAATAAACCTTCCTTTGCCAAAATCAGTATAAATAAGGCTCCCCTCGGAAGCTGGCTTATCAGCATCGTGCATTTCGAAAAGTGGTTGATAGTTTTTGTCATAATCTTCTGCCTCATATGTACTGCGCTCCTGTATCCAGTTTTCAAAATCTTTTTCACTAATTTTATTAGGGTAGTTCAGCAAAACATTATCAGGATGCAAAAATTTCACCTGGGCATTTTCATCAGTAATCCGTGTTCGCGAAACAGTAAAAGGATAAGGGCCGATTTTAGTTTTAAATGGCCCGATATTATTATTTCTATTATACTGAGCGATTAAAACGCCGCCTTCTTTTACATAATTCATCAAAATATTATAATCGTCATAGAGCCATTTGTAAATATCGTAAGCCCTTACACCGGCAACAATTGCGTCAAATTGTTTTAGGTTGCCTGCCGTAATATCTTCCGGCGAAAGAATGGTTACATCATATCCCATCTTTTGTAAAGCATCAGAAACTTTATCGCCAGCACCAGGAATATACCCAACTTTTTTTCCGGAAATTTTTAAATCAATTTCAACCAATTTTGATTCTGCCTTTGTAAAATAAATGATATCAGGAATGTGTGGGTATTCTATTAGGGTTTTATAGGAATTATAAATTTGATTTCCCTCTTTCGTTGACCAATCAACCGTTCCAATATTATTTTTTTCAGGGCCTTTTATAGAAAAATAATAACCAGCTCCGGATACGCCTAAAGCTTTGCCTTTAGAAACATTTTCTGAAAGGGAATCTTTAATACTTACTGCAGAACCAGCACTAGAATTATTAATTGATTGAACTGAAATTTTTACCGGCTCATTATTAATGGATAAAGCGAGCTCAGGATTTGAGCGAAGTTCTATTTTTGGAATAATAAACAGGGGTTGATATGATTCTCCTTTTACAGGGTCGCTCGATTTGTATTGAATAGAAATTTTATAATTTAATTCTTCTCCATTGATGGATAAGTTTACAGCCGCTTCTTCGGGCGCATTTTGTGGCTTTCCGATCAAAGCCTGGTCAGAAACATTATAAGAACCTTTATTCATAGGCTCTACCAGCCAATAAGGTTGGGAAATTTTTGCATCAGAAGGAATTAAAACCGAAACAGTATGCGAAACATTTTCATCCAAAGGCAACACATCATTGAAAATAAATTTTTTATCGCGAATGACGATAGAAGAAATTTTTACGTCGCCTCCTAACCGGTTATCAGCTGCAAAATTTACAGGCAAAGAATCTCCCTGAATAGCAAACATAGTGCGGGTTGTGGCTTCTATATAAAGGCCAATGCATTCTCTTATAATCTGTTTTACCTGCTCCATCTTTTGATCGCGCCAATATCCTTCGGGAGAATTTTTTAATGTTTTATAAATATTTAAAAGTTCCGGCAAAGAATTTTGAGGATTCTCAAAAGAAAAATCACTTATTAATTTTTGAACCGCTTTCTCCATCGCGTCATCGTTTAGCCTTTCCCAATCGGTTTTAACGCCATCCATTAAAGTGCTGTCAGGCGGAGTGCCTTTTATTGTTTTAAAATATTCCATTTCTTTTCCACGCGAAGATGGTACTCCAAACCCTTGTGTCTTATGCTGGCTACGGCTTTTAGCTGCAATTTCGCCATAGCTTTGGCCTAACAATGGATTATAGCAGCCGGCATCAATCTTAAATTGATCCGGGCTTTCAGTACGTACATTTCCAAAATTAAATGTATTCCATAAAAGGCGTTTTGCCTGCCACGGTTTTACTCCGTATTTAAACTGTTCGGGAAATTTTGTTGGGTCGGCGGCAGCTTCAAAAGCTTCACCAGCCAGAATTGCAGAAGCCGTATGATGGCCATGACCGCCTTCCCCTGTTGTTGGAAAGCGTGTGATAATTATATCCGGCTGAAATTTCCGGATAACCCA
>Ga0134126_10002724_pt1 | contig 22204 bp, 17 predicted proteins | sample KB31752_FD_96881 | JGI IMG/M metagenome (GOLD analysis project Ga0134126, IMG submission 96881) | Terrestrial soil microbial communities with excess Nitrogen fertilizer from Kellogg Biological Station, Michigan, USA - KB3-175-2 | ecosystem: Environmental > Terrestrial > Soil > Unclassified ... | reverse complement strand
TTCCGCCTCCTGCATGAAGTGGGTGGTGACGATGACGGTGACACCCTGCTCGGCGAGCGCCGTGATCCGCCGCCAGAAGGCGCGCCGCGCCAGCGGATCGGCGCCGCTCGTCGGCTCATCGAGAAAGAGGATGTCTGGCTCGTGCAGGAGAGCTGCGCCCATGGCGAGGCGCTGTTTGAATCCTCCGGGCAGCTCGCCGCTCGCGGTCTGCTCGTGTTGCGCCAGATCGAATTGGCGGACCGCCCAATCGATGCGTGCCCGGCGCGCCGCACCGCGCAAGCCGTAAGCACTGGCGAAGAACTCGAGGTTCTCCGCTACGGTGAGCGAGCCGTAAAGAGAGAATTTCTGCGCGACGTACCCGAGCCGCGCGCGCGCAGCGGCGCCGGCTCTGCTGACATCGACACCGGCAATCCTCAGTACACCGCCACTCGCGGGCAACAGGCCGCAGAGCATGCGGAAGGTCGTCGTCTTGCCGGCTCCGTTGGGGCCGAGGAGACCGAAGATCTCGCCCCGCCGCACCTCAAAGCTCACGTGATTCACGGCGGTGAAGTCGCCAAAGCGCTTGACGAGGTCGCGCACCTCCACGACGGCACCCTCCTCCGCGGGGGCCAGCGGGCGCTGCAGGCGGATATCGACTCCTGCCTCATGGGCGGCCGTCCCGCGCAACAACACCATGAATCCATCCTCGAAGCGCGGCGCGACCGGCCGGGCAACCAGGCCCGCGACGAGGTCTGGCCGATCTCCCGGCGGCACTGCGTCGGGGTGGGATGAGCCGGCGCGGCGAACCAACCTCACGAGCCCGCCGTCGGGCACCGCATCGATCACCTGCGGATCATCGAGCAGCCGCGCCTGCAGGCGGCGCGCGTTGTTGCCGGGCCCGGGCTCGAGCACGAGGCTGCAGCCCGCGGCGGCCCGTGTGACGCTGCCCGGCTCGCCCTGGGCGAGAGCCCTGCCCTCGTGCAGCACCAGCACCCGCGCCGCCTTCTCGGCCTCATCGAGGTACGAGGTGCTCGTCAGCACGGTCAGTCCCTGTTCGCGCACCAGATGCTCGACGATGGCCCACAGCTCGCGCCGCGAGAGCGGATCGACGCCGACTGTCGGCTCATCGAGCAGCAACAGCTCCGGCGAGCGCACCAGCGTGCACGCGAGTCCGAGCTTCTGCTTCATGCCGCCGGAGAGTCTGCCGGCGAGCCGGCCGGTGAAGCGGGCGAGATCGGTCATCTGCATGAGCTGCGGATAGCGCTGGCGGCGCTCATCGGCCGTGACACCGTGCAGGTCGGCATAGAGGTCGAGGTTCTCCTGCACGCTCAGATCCTCGTACAGCCCGAATTTCTGTGGCATGTAGCCGATCCGGTCCTGGACGCGCTGCGGCTGCACGCCGGGATCGATGCCGAGCACGGTCAGATGGCCGGCATCGGCCGTGAGCAGGCCGGCCATCAGGCGGATGAGCGTGGTCTTGCCGGCGCCGTCGGGTCCGACGAGCGCCGTCAACTCGGCGGCCCGCACCTCGATCGAGACACCGTCGAGCGCACGTGCTTCGCCACCTTTGCCCGGCGCGCGAAACACCTTGCGCAGGTCACTGCCGATGACGACCGCGGACGGCATGTCAGCTCTTGCGGCTGTTGGGAGACAAGTGGACCGTTGCCGGCATTCCCAGGCGCAGCCGATCGTCCGGATCCTTCACGAACACCCTGATCTCGTACACGAGGCTCGAGCGCAGCTCCTGGGTCTGCACGGTCTTCGGTGTGAACTCCGCCACGGGTGAGATGAAGCCCACCCAGCCCTCGAAGCGCGTTCCCGGAAACGAATCGACCGCGACCGTCGCCGCCATTCCGGACCCGACGCGGCCGAGGTCCGTCTCCGAGACGTAGGCACGCACCCACTTGGGATCGGTGATGGCGAGCGTGAGCGCGGTCTTCTGCGGCGAGGCCATGTCGCCCGGCTCGGCAATCCGCGAGCGCACCACGGCATCGAGCGGGGCACGAAGCTGCGCATCGGCAAGCTCCTGCTCGAGCAACGCGACCTGCGCCTGCTCGCCATCGAGCATCGCTTGGGCCTGCGCAATGTCCTCCTGGCGCGGTCCGAGCAAGGCGAGCTGCAGCGCCTTGCGGCTGACTGCAACTTTGGCATCGGCGACATCGGCCTGGGCCTGGGCGTCATCGACTTCCTGACGGCTCACTGCGCGGCCGCTCGAGGTGCTGAAGACAGCCTCGAGCCGCCGATAGTTGTCATGCGCCTGGCGGGCATCAGCCTGCGCCAGCGTGAGATTGGCGCGTGCCTGCGCGACCTCTTCCGGCCTGTTGCCGTGATGCAGCCGATCGACGACCGCGCGCTGTGCGGCCGCCTGCGCCCTGGCCTGGGCGAGCTGCGGCTCGAGGCGACTGGTATCGAGGCGCGCCAGGACCTGACCCTTGCGCACCCGATCACCCTCATGCACGAGAACACTGGCGACGCGCTGGCTGTCATTGAAGGCGAGGTCGACCTCCCGCAGGTCCACGTTGCCATAGAGCACGATCTCGTTGCTCGTTGCATCCCGGTGCGTGAGCCACCAGGCAACGCCCACGACGGCGAGCACCACGAGAGCTATGGGGATGATTCTCTTCTTCATGCCGAACCGCGCCTTCCGGGGAGACCGCTCGATCTGGACAAATTGTCTATCAGTCGATAGAAATCTGTCAAGTGATAGAATCAGGACGTGAGCGCAGTGCGGAATATTGTGATTCGGGGATCGTGAGAAACCGCAGCACGGGAACCCGTAGACCTCGCACAGCCGCGCGCGCTGCAGGCAGCGCCAGACGCCGCCACCGGGCTGGCGGCGGCTATGCCCGCGGCGAGCATACGCGCCAGCGCCTGCTCGAAGCCGGGATCGAGCTCTTTGGCGAGCTCGGCTACGAGCGAGCCTCGACGCGCGCCATCGCACGCCGCGCGGGCGTCAGTCTGCCCGCCTTGCAATACTACTTCGGCGGCAAGGAGGGGCTGCACCGGGCCTGCGCCCAGTACATCACGGAGGACGTGCGCACCCGGCTGGATCCTGCGGCAGAGCGCGTCCGGCAGGCGCTCGGCCGGCAGAATCTGACGCGCGAGGAGCTCCTGGAGCTGCTGCGGGCGGTCGTCGAGCCCTTTCTCGAAGGTCTCGCCACCGAGCGGCCGGAAAGCTGGTCGCTCTTCTTCGCACGCGCGCAGGGCGAGCACATGGTGGCATTCGATGCGATCTTCCAACAGATCGGCGGCCGGCTGCTGGCGATCGTGATGGAGATCGTCGGGCGCCTGCTCGGAAGACCTGCGGCAAATCCTGACGTTGCCATTCGTGCGGTCGTCATCGTCGGGCAGCTCGCACTCGTGCGCCGCGCCCGACCCATCATCCTGCGGGCGCTCGGTTGGCCGGACTTCGAGGGCGAGCGGCTGCAGATGCTGAAGGAAACGCTCTGGAACGGTATCGCCCGCAGTCTTGCACCTGTTTGTTGAGCGGCCTGGCGCCGCTCACTCAGTTGCTTTCGACCTAAAGGCCGCGCTGGCGCAGTGCCGCTTTGCAGATCCGCTCGATGAGCTCGGGGAAGCCGATGCCCGCAGCTCTTGCGGCCTGCGGCAACAGGCTCGCGGCCGTCATGCCGGGGAGCGAGTTGGCTTCGAGGCACCAGATGCCACCCTGCGCATCCATCCGAAAGTCGATCCGGCTGTAGGCGCCGAGCTTGAGGGCCGCATGCGCGCGCACCGCGATCTCCTGGGCGCGCGCCGCAACCTCAGGAGCAAGCTCCGCCGGAAAAATCTCCCGGGCGCCGCCGGACTGGTACTTCGCCTGATAGTCGAATACCTCGCCCGGCGCGATGATCTCCCCGACCGGCAGGGCCTGCCCCTGCAACACTCCGACGGTCAGCTCGCGGCCCGGGATGAAGCGCTCCACCATGACCTCATCATCGAAGCGCTGGGCCAGCGAGAGAGCCGCAGGCAGCGCCTCCGATGCGCGTACGACACTGAGGCCCACGGTCGAGCCCTGTTTGTTCGGTTTCACGACGACCGGCCAGCCGAGCGCTGCGTCGATGTCCTGCGCGCTCACCGGCGTCATCTTCCAGTCCGCGGTCGGCACTCCGGCCGCGCGGAAGAGACGCTTCGAGAGGTCTTTGTCCATCGCAGTCGCACTCGCGATGTGATTGCTGCCGGTGTAGGCAAGGCCGGCGAGGTCGAGCACTGCCTGAATGCGCCCGTCCTCCCCGGCGCCGCCGTGCAGCGCGAGAAAGACCACATCGACATCCCGTATGTCGGCCGTCTCCGCCGCGAGCACGGGTGCGCCCTGCTTCATTCCCGCGAGCGCCGAGCCCGAGGGAGGCTGCGGGCCGACACCGCTCGTGAGCAGCCGCTGCTCGGCCGGCGCGGACAGTCTGCCGGTCGCCGTATCGACCGCCACCACCTCGTGTCCGAGGCCGCGCAGCGCCGGAATCACCTGCGCCGCACTTGCGATCGATACATCCCGCTCCTCACTCGTACCGCCAAAGAGAACCGCTATCTTCATGGCTCTGCGTACCGCTGCGCGCAACGATGATCCTGGGAATCCATTCTCACATGTCCACGGACGGGTCGCGCTGCCTCGTGACACATCGCGACGCACCGGGTACGATTACCGTACCGGTAGCCGTGTCTCGTGTCTGCAGGTCGTGTTGCATTCCAAAGCGCCTCCCAAGAGCTCGCGTCCGGTCATCGCGCCGGGCAGCGCCTCCACGGGCGACCCGGACAATGCGCTCTACCGCGGCGGTGATCCTGATTTCATGACGTCACTGGCGCGCGGACTGCATGTCATCCGCGCGTTCTCCGGCGTCGACCGGCGCCTCACCATCGCCGATGTCAGCCGCGCCACCGGCCTTACGCGTGCCGTCGTGCGCCGCTGCCTCTATACCCTGCGCGAGCTCGGATACGCCGCCACCGACGGCCGCGCCTACAGGCTGCAGCCGAGGATCCTCAATCTCGGCTATGCGTATCTCTCCACGGCACCGATCCCGATCGCCGCCCAGCCGGTCCTCGAAGAGCTGAGCGAGCGGCTCGGTGAGGCTACTTCCGTGGCGGTTCTCGATGACGGCGCGGTGGTATATGTGGCGCGCGCCGCGACCCGGCGCATCATGGCCGTCACGCTGGGCGTGGGCAGCCGGCTACCGGCTTACTGTACGGCGCTCGGACGCGTACTCCTCGCCAGCCTGCCGGTGGAGCAGACGGCGCAGGAGCTGGCGAAATTCGAGCTCGTCGCGCACACCCGCTTCACGGTGACCTCGCGCCGGCGCCTCGAGGAGATCCTCGCCGAGACGCGCAGCGAAGGCTTTGCGGTAAATGACCAGGAGCTCGAGGTCGGCCTGCGCTCGATCGCGGTACCGGTCAGAAATGTGGTCGGCGTCACGGTGGCGGCGATGAACGTGAGCACCCAGGCATCACGCGTCTCGCGCCGCGAGCTCCTCGAGAAGGGGCTGCCCCTCCTCAAGGCGGCAGCCGAGCGCCTCGGCAGCCAACTTCCCCCCTCGCGTTAGTTTCCCTGCGGGTAGACTGCGCTGATGTTCCCGGCGATCAAACCGGCCACGCGGGCCCTCATTCTCCTCAACGTGCTGCTCTTCCTGCTCGAGCAGGTGGCGCTGCGGCCCATGCTGCAGCACTTCGCGCTCTGGCCGCTCGCGACACCGGAGGCGCTCTTTCGCCCCTGGCAGCTCCTCACCTACGCGTTCCTGCACGCCGGGTTGCTGCACATCGCTTTCAACATGTTCACGCTCTATGTCTTCGGCTCCGTGCTCGAGAGCTATTGGGGCCCGCGGCGCTTTCTCGTCTATTACCTCGTCTGCGTCCTCGCCGCCGGCGGCACACAGCTCGCCGTGGAGTACGCCGCCAGGACCGGCGAGCCGACGCTCGGCGCCTCGGGAGGCATATTCGGCGTGCTGCTCGCCTTCGCGATGCTCTTTCCGCGCGCGCGCCTGATGTTGCTCATTGCACCCATCCCGCTGCCCGCGTGGCTGGTCGTCATGGTCTATGGGCTGCTCGAGCTCTTCTTCGGCGTCACCGGCAGGCAGGCGAGCGTCGCGCATTTCGCGCACCTCGGCGGAATGCTGGGCGGTGCGATCATGATGCTCTACTGGCGCACGCGCGCCGATCGCGGCGGCTGGCGGCCGACATGAACGGAACTTTTTACGATTGCCTGTATCTACCGCAGCCTCGGAGGTAGCCCATCGATGATCAAAGCCGAGCACCTGAGCAAGCGCTACGAGTCGGTCGTGGCCGTAGACGACGTCACGTTCGAGGTCTGTCCGGGCGAGGTACTCGGATTCCTCGGACCCAACGGCGCGGGCAAGACGACCACCATGCGCATGCTCGCAGGCTTCGTCACACCGACGGCCGGCAAGGCCAGCATCTGCGGCCACGACGTGGAGAGCGAGCCGCTCGCCGCCAAGGAGCGGCTCGGCTACCTGCCCGAAGGAGCGCCGACCTATGGAGAGATGCGCGTGCGCGGCTTTCTGGAGTTCATCGCGGACCTGCGCCGCCTGGAAGGCTCGCGCCGGCGCGCGCGCCTCGATTACGTGATCGGACGGCTGCAGCTCGGCTCGGTGCTGGAACAGTCGATCGAGACTCTGTCGAAAGGCTTCCGCCGCCGGGTCGGCCTGGCTCAGGCCATCCTCCACGACCCGCCGGTGCTCGTCCTCGATGAGCCCACCGATGGCCTCGATCCCAACCAGAAGTTCGAGGTCCGGGCGCTCATCAACGAGATGGGTCGGGACAAGATCATAGTGATCTCGACTCATATTCTCGAAGAGGTCGACGCCGTCTGCAGCCGCGCAATCATCATCGCGCACGGACGCATCGTCGCCGACGACACGCCGCTGAAGCTCGCGGCCCGATCGCGTTATTTCAACGCGGTGTCGCTGCAACTCGAGCGCCCGGAGCAGCTGGCTGCGGCACGTGCCGCGGTAGCCGCGCTCCCCTCGGTGGCCGACGTCGAGGTGAGCGAGCGCGACGTGCGCCTGACCGCACTGCCGCGCTCGGGGGCGCCGATATTCGCCGCCATCTCGGAGCTCGCGAGCGCCAAGGGACTCGCGCTCAAAGCGCTGCACCTCGAATCCGGACGACTCGACGAAGTCTTCCGCTCCATCACCGCATAACCACTCACACGGGGGCGCCATGCGCAACGTAGGCATCATCCTGCGCCGCGAGCTCGCGAGTTATTTCGCGACACCGCTCGCCTATGTCTTCATCCTGATCTTCCTCGTGCTGGCGAATGCCTTCACGTTCTATCTCGGCGGCTTCTACGAGCGCGGCCAGGCGGACCTCGAGCCCTTCTTCGCCTTCCATCCGTGGCTGTATCTGTTCCTCATTCCGGCGATCTCCATGAAGCTCTGGGCCGAGGAGCGCAAGTCGGGCAGCATCGAGCTGCTGATGACCCAGCCGGTGAACCTGTGGGAGGCGGTGCTCGGCAAGTATTTGGCCGCCTGGCTCTTCACGGCGCTCGCCCTCGCGCTCACCTTCCCGATCTGGATCACCGTCAACTATCTCGGCAAGCCCGACAACGGCACCATCATTGCAGCCTACCTCGGGAGCCTGCTGCTCGCCGGCGGCTTTCTCGCGGTGGGCTCGTGCATGTCGGCGCTCACTCGCAATCAGGTGGTCGCCTTCATCCTCGGGGTCGCGGTCTGCTTCCTGTTCCTGCTCGCCGGCTACCCCCTGGTGGTGAACGCCTTCCAGAGCTGGGCGCCGCAGGCGCTCGTGGGGGCAATCGCTTCGCTCTCCTTCCTCACGCATTTCCAGTCGATCGCCAAGGGCGTGATCGAGGCACGCGACCTTCTCTATTTCGCGATGCTGATCGGCTTCTTTCTCTTCACCACCGCGGTCACCCTCGACCTGCGCAAAGCGGACTAGGAGCGCCTCATGACCAAACGCTCGACCCTCGGCTGGGGCGCGGTGGCAGCGCTGGCGCTCACCTTCATCGGCCTCACCATCCTCTTCAACTACTCCCTCGCAGGCTGGCAGCTGGATCTCACCCAGAATCGCCTCTACACCATCTCGCCGGGCACCGACCGGATCCTGCAGAGCATCAAGGAGCCGATCGACCTCTATTTCTTCTACTCGGCCAAGACCGCGGAATCCATTCCGCAGATCCGCCCCTACGGTCAGCGCGTGCACGACTTCCTCGAGGAGCTCAAGCAGCGCTCGGGCGGCATGATCCACCTGCACGTCATCGATCCGCAGCCGTTCTCGGTCGAGGAGGATCGCGCCGCGGAGCTCGGGGTCACCGGCACCGCCATCAACGAGGCCGGCACCAAGTTCTACTTCGGTCTCGCCGGAACCAACTCCACCAACGGCCAACAGGCCATCCCGTTCTTCGACCCCGACAAGCAGCGCTTCCTCGAGTACGATGTGGCGAAGCTCGTCTATCAGCTGGCGCATCCTGCGAAACCGGTCGTCGCCTGGCTCTCGACGCTGCCCATGAGCGGCGGCTTCGATCCGCAGAGCGGCCAGCCGGGAAAGCCCTGGATGATCTACTCGCAGGCGCAGCAGCTCTTCGATCTGCGCCCGCTCGAGCCTACTGCGACCTCGATCGGCCCGGATGTGCGCGTGCTCGTGCTCGTCGATCCGAAGAACCTCTCGCCGGCCACACAGTTCGCCATCGACCAGTACGCGCTGCGAGGCGGTCACATCGTGACCTTCCTCGATCCGATGGCGCAGGCGGATCGGTCCGGCGGCAACCCCATGCAGGCAATGGCAGCCGACCATGCCTCGCACATGGAAACGCTCCTCTCCGCCTGGGGAGTCGACTTCAATCCGCGCGAAGTGGTCGCCGACCGCGGCCACGCGCTCACCGTCGCCATGCGCGAAGGCGAGCCGCCGGTCGAGCATCTCGGGATCCTCGGGCTCGGCGACAACTCGCTCTCGCAAACCGACGTCGTCACCTCGGGGCTCTCCAACGTCAACGTCGAGACCGCCGGCTACGTGACACCGGTGAAGGGCGCGACCATCAAGTTCGAGCCGCTGATCCAATCGAGTGCCGACGCGGAGGCAATGCCCGCGCAGCGGTTTGCCATGCTGATGAATCCGGCGACCCTGTTGGACGGGTTCAAGCCTACCGGTACGCGCTACACGATCGCCGCGCGCGTCACGGGAATGGTGAAGACCGCATTCCCGGACGGTCCGCCCAAGGGCGTGACGCTACCGGCCGGTCAACGTGATCTCAAGGCATCGGTGAGACCAATGAACCTCGTGGTCTTCGCCGATACCAACCTGCTCTCGGACTATCTCTGGGTGCACGAGCAGGAGCTCTTCGGTCAGAGTATCGCGCAGGCCTGGGCGAGCAACGGTGACCTGGTACTGAACACTCTCGACAATCTTTCGGGCAGCTCGGACCTGATCAGCGTGCGTGGCCGCGCAGGCTTTACGCGCCCGTTCCTGCGTGTCGATGCCCTGCGTCGTGTAGCGAATGCCCGTTTCCACGCGCAGGAGCAGCAGCTGCAGCAGAAGCTGCAGGATACCGAGCAGCAACTGACCCTGCTGCAGTCGAAGCGCAACGACAAGTCGGCGCTGATCCTGACGCCCGCCCAACAGCAGGAGATCGAGCACTTCGAGGCGGAGAAGCTCGAGATCCGCAAGCGCCTGCGCGCCGTGCAGGCAGGGCTCGTCAGCGACATCGATGAGCTCGGCTCGCGGCTGAAATTCATAGACATCATCGTGATGCCGGCTCTCTTCGCGCTCGCCGCGCTGCTCATCGCGGCGATGCGCCGCAGGCGTCCCCAGGCCGTCTCCAGCAAGGAACAACCGCAATGACCGCACGGCGCGTCACGCTCCTCTTCGCCATCGGCATCGTCATCATCGCGCTCGCAGCCTGGGTGTCGAGCCGCAGCCAGACCGGCCCGGATGCCGCGGCCAACACGCGGGTGCTTCCCGGACTCGAGAGCGCCCTGAACGATGTCGCGCAGATCCGGATCACCAAGGCCGGCAACACCACTGCGACCCTGGAGCGCAAGGCTGCCGACTGGATCGTGGGCGAGCGCGGTTATCCGGCCGACTCGGGTAAGCTGCGCAAGCTCCTGCTCGACTTGGGATCGCTCGCGACCGTGGAGCGCAAGACGAGCATCGCCCGCAACTACCCCGTGCTCGGGGTCGAGGATGTGACCCAGCCCAAAGCAACCGGCGCGCGCATCGACATCATCGCTCCCGGCAGGACGTGGTCGCTGATCGTCGGCCACTCCATGGATGCCAACGACTGCTACGTGCGCGTCGTCAACTCCCCGCAAAGCCTGCTTGCAAGCCCCATCGTCCTCGTCGATGCAGACCCGAAGCTCTGGCTCGAGCCGACGATCCTCGATATCGCCCAGAGCCGCGTGAGTGAGATCGCGGAGCGGCCCGCCAAGGGCCCCGGATTCACGGCCTCACGGGAAAAGAAGACCCAGGCCGACTTCACCGTCCATGGCATTCCCCACGGCCGCGAGCTTACCGGGGCCGACGCCGCCGATACGATGGGCAGCTCCCTCTCCAGCCTGACGCTGACTGACGTGCGCAAAGCCACCCCGGCACCGCAAGGCACCGACCTTGCACACGCTGTCTTCAAGACCTTCGATGGCCTGCAGATCGAGATCAGCGGTTACAAGCAGGCGAGCAACGGCTACATCGACATATCGGCGCGCGCCACGGACAAGTCCGCCGCCGCCTAGGCTGAGCAGATCAACGCCCGCGTGCAAGGCTGGGACTACGAGATCCCGGACTACCGCTACGACGAGATCTTCCAGTCCCTGGACGGCCTGCTGAAGCCCCTGCCGGCGAAGAAGGTGCACGCGCCGGCGCGCGCCCATCCCGCGAAATAGCCTGCAGGACGGCTCGCTGCCCTAGCGGGCTCGAGCCAGGAGAAACAGGGTCACGGCGGCCAGGAGCGCGGTCGGCAGCCACGCGAGCATCACCGGATCGAGGTTGAAAACGATCGTCCCGCTCTCGATCAGCCGCTGCAGCAGGAAGAACACGATCCCGATCACCAGCGCCAGCATGGTGCGCGTCCCGGCCCCGGCCGAGCGCATCGAGCCGAGGACGAACGGCAGGGCGATGAGCACCGAGAAGGCGATCGCCACCGTACGCGCGATCTTCGACCAGAAGGCGAACACGTACTGTCTGGCATCGAGCGAGTTGGTGTGGAAGTACTCGATGAGCTGCCACAACGAGCTCAGAGTCAACTGCTCCGGGTCCTGCACCGCAAGTCCGAGGAACCCCGCGGTGACGTTCGACTGCAGCACCTTCTGGCCAGGAGCGCTGGCCGTCACCCGATCTACCGGCGGCGGGCGGCATGGTGCCGAGCGCTCATCGCAGCTCGGCGAAGCTGCCGCCGCATCGACACTGCGGTAGAAGAAGCGCGATTCGGTATAGCCGCCGAGCATCCAGGTGTGCTGACCGGCGGCTGTTGCGCTCGCGGCGCGGCCGATGGAAATGAGCGAGTGTTGAGGTGACAGCTCGAACACCTGCATGCCGACGAACTGGCGCGACCCGGATTGACGCGCGACGTTGAGAATCAGGCCGCCGTCACGCACCCAAGCGCCGGCGCCCCCGCCGAAGCCGACACTGTTGTATTTGCTGAACGCCTTCTGCTGGTTCGCTGCCTCCTGCAGCTGCGGCGCGACGAACTCGCCGAGTGCGCCCTCGAGAGCGATGAGGAGCGCCGCGACCAGGAGCGTCGTGCCGGCGAGGCGCGCCACTGACACTCCCGTGGCGCGGATGACCGTGATCTCGCTGCCGCGGGCGAGCTGGCCGAAACCGATGACCGAACCGATGAGGGCCGTGATCGGCAGCAGCTGATATACCTGCTGCGGCAGGTTGAGCAGCGTGTACCACATCGCATCCACCACGGTGTAGTGGCCGACGCCGATGTCGCCCTGTTGGCCGATGAATACGAACAGGCCGCCGAGGATGAGCAGCACCACCATGACGAGCGCCACGGCGCCGAGGATGGTGCGCACGATGTAGCGGTCGAGCACGCTCATGCGCGAGCCGCCCGATAGCGCAGGCGCTGCACGCTCTTCGGCCCGAGGACCACCGCCAGGGTAAGCAACACGACCACGACATGGGTCCACCAGAGCCCGAGCGCCGCGGGAATGGCCCCCCTGGCGATCCAGGCCTGCCCGAGGGAGATGAGGTTGGAATACACGAGATAGACCACCAGAGCGAGCCACACGCGGGCGTAGCGGCCCTGGCGCGGCTTCAGGCGCGCGAGCGGCACGGCAACCACCGTCAGCACGATGCACATCAGCGGCATCGACAGCCGCCACTGCAGCTGTGCCTGACGCTTGGGGTCCGGGGAGGCAAAGAGCGCCGCGGTGGGCTGTGCATCGAGGTCCGTGATCACATCGCTCACCGGCGGCACTCGGATGGGAATGCTGAGCTCGGCATAGTTGCTGGTCCGAAACTGGGGGCTGCCCGGAATGCCCACCAGGCGCTCACCGTCCAATAGCTTGATGGTCTGCGCCGTCCCATCCGCAGCCGCGGTGTGCAGCGCCCGCCGGGCGATGGCCACTTCCACCAGCGGGCCCTCGTTTCTCTCCACGAATACGTTCTGCAGCGTGCCGTCGGCATCGACCTTCTCGGCGTAGACGACGGCGCTGCCACCGCCGAATGCGCGGAAAGCGCCCGGCTGCAGAGGCGCGAACTGCCCGGCGCGCATGGCCGCGTTGCGAATGGTCAGCGCCTGCGCCGTTGCCCCTGGCGCAACGATCAGGGTCAGCGCCGCAAGTCCGATCGCCAGCAGGACCCCGAGGCCGACCACGGGTCCGTACAGGCTGATGGGTCTGACGCCGCAGGCGAAGGCCGCAGCCAGCTCGCTGTCGTGATAGACCCTGCCGAGAGCGAGGACGATGCCGAGCAGCAGCCCGAACGGCACCAGCAGGCTCAGATACTGCAGGATGCCGAGGTAGATGAGCTCGAATACCACCCCCTGCGGAAACTGGCCCGCAGCGGCGCGCTCGAGCACCGCGGCGAGCTGGTTCGCGAGCAGGATGACGAGCAGCACCCCCATGACCACCAGCCAAGAGGTGATGACTTCGCGCAATATGTAGCGCCCGAGGATTTTCCCCAACCGATGACCTGCCGTGACTTTCCCCGCCGGACCGCCGGTGGGTTAAACTAAAATAACTAAGGTAAAGCAGACGGTTGCGCGCCTCAATGGCCCGCGCCGGCGAACCGAACAATACGCCGGCGCGTGCCGGCAAATCCGGCACCATACCGGCACTAGGGGATACGAGATGCGATTCGAGACCTGGAGCAAGGGGATAGCCACGCTCGACGTGGAGTGCCTAGTCGTCGGCGTATTCGAGGACGGAGAGCTCACCGAGGAGGCCCGCGCCGTCGATGCCGCGAGCGGCGGGCGCCTGAAGAAGCTGCTCGGGCGGGGCGATTTTCCCGGTAAGCCCGGCGAGACGCTGCTGCTGGCGGATCTGCCGGACCTTGCCGCCTCACGTGTCCTGCTCGCCGGCCTCGGCGCGAAGAAGGGCTTCAGCCGCAAGACCTGGCGCAAGGCCTGGGCCGCCGCCATCGGCACCCTGCAGAAGACCGGAATCGAGAGTGTGGCCCTCGCGATCGAGCGGCCGGCGGCAAAGGAGCTCGACGATTACTACTTCGGCCGTGCGGTCGCGGAGATCGCCGGCACCGGTCTTTATCGTACCAACGACCTGAAGACCGGCAAGAAGCCGAAACCTGTCCCACTCGCGCGAGTACTGGCAGGCCCGGTAGCCAAGGGTGCGGCCGCCAAGGTGAGTCGCGGCCTGTCGCATGGCGCGGCCATTGCCGAGGCGAGCAAGATCCAGCGCGACCTCGCGAATCTGCCGCCGAACGTCTGCACGCCCACCTTTCTCGCGGAGGAGACTCGTGCGCTCGCGAAGCGCTACCCGTCGCTGCGCGTGCGCGTGCTCGATGAGCCGGCGATCCGCCGCGAGAAGATGGGATGCCTCCTCGCAGTGTCGCAGGGCAGCGCCGAGCCGCCGCGTTTCATCGTGATCGAGCACGGCGGGTCGGGCAAAGGCGGCAAGTCCGGCGCGCCCGTGATCCTCGTCGGCAAAGGCGTCACCTTCGATACCGGCGGCATATCCCTCAAGGATCCGCCGGCCATGGACGAGATGAAATTCGACATGAGCGGAGCGGCAGCGGTGATTGCCTCGCTGATGCTCGCCGCATCGCTCGATCTGCCCCTGCGCGTCATCGGGCTGGTCGCGGCGGTCGAGAACATGCCGGACGGCAAGGCGGTCAAGCCCGGCGACATCGCCACCAGCGCTTCCGGGCAGACCGTGGAGATTCTCAACACCGATGCCGAAGGCCGGCTGATTCTCTGCGACGCGCTGCACTACGCCCGCCGCTTCGAGCCGGCGGCCGTCGTCGATATCGCGACACTCACCGGGGCCTGCGTGGTGGCGCTCGGACATCACCACTCGGGCGCCATGGGGAACGACGACGGACTGGTCACGGAGCTCGTCGAAGCAGGCGTTCGCGCCGACGATCGCGCATGGCCGCTGCCGGTCACGGAAGAGTATGCGGAGCAGCTCAAGAGCAACTTCGCGGACTTCGCCAATATCGGGGGGCGGGATGGCGGTGCCATCACCGCCGCGGCGTTCCTGGGCAAATTCACACAGGGGTTGAAATGGGCGCACCTCGACGTAGCGGGCACCGCATATCTCAGCGGTGCACAGAAGGGCAGCACTGGACGTCCGACGCCCCTCCTGTCGGACTTCCTCATTCGCCGCGCCAAGGCCTGATGCGCCACGGCGTGAGTCATGGGCGACAGCGACGGCACCTCAGCATCTGCCGCCCCGAGCGGCGCCGATTCCTTTCCGCCCGCCTCCTCCACCGCTGAGCAGACTCTGCGCGTCGATTTCTACGTGCTCGAGGGCACCGGGACCCCGGCGCGCCTGAAGGTCGCCTGTCGGCTCGCGGAGAAGGCCTACCTCGCCTCCCAGCGCGCGCTCATCTGGCACACCGACCGTGCCGAGCTCGAGATGCTCGATGAGCTGCTGTGGACCTTCGCCGACGGCAGCTTCGTGCCGCACGATTGGCTGACATCCAACGGTTTCCCGGGGGTTTCCTCGGGCATCGACAACTCGCCAGGTCGGGTCTCAGAGGTCTCTTCAGACTCGCGACAGCGGCTCCTCGAGACTTCCGCCGAGGCGCCCGTGCTGCTCAGCGCAGGCTCTGCGCCCGCGGTGCCGTTCGACTTCGTCGTCAATCTCGCCGCCGAGCTGCCACCCTTTCTGCACCTGACGCGCCGGATCGGTGAGATCGTCGATGGCGATGAGGAGCGACGGCGGGCCGGACGGGCGCGGTTCAAGGCCTACCGCGAGCTCGGCGTCGAGCCCGTAACCCATACACTGCGCGCGGAATAGCGGCGTCCGGCCGCTATAATGCCCTGACATTCATTCAGGGCCCGCCGTCTCACCATGGACAAAGTGTATGCGCCGCACGACATCGAGCGGCGGATCTATCAGCAGTGGGAATCCCGGGGCTGGTTCGCGCCGAACGGCCACGGATCCCCCTTCTGCATCATGATCCCGCCGCCCAACGTGACGGGTACGCTGCACATGGGCCACGCATTTCAGCACACGCTGATGGATGCACTCACCCGCTACCGGCGTATGCGCGGCGATGATGCCCTGTGGCAGCCCGGCACCGATCATGCCGGCATCGCAACCCAGATGGTCGTCGAGCGCCAGCTCGAAGCCCAGGGCCGCAAGCGCAGCGAGCTCTCGCGCGAGGCCTTCGTCGAGCGCGTCTGGGAGTGGAAGGCCCGGTCGGGTGGCACCATTGCCTCGCAGATGCGCCGCCTGGGAGATTCCGTCGACTGGTCGCGCGATCGCTTCACTATGGACGCGGGACTATCGCATGCGGTGATCGAAGTATTCGTGCGCTTGCATGAGGAAGGCCTGATCTACCGCGGGAAGCGGCTCGTCAATTGGGACCCGGTGCTGCTCACCGCACTCTCGGACCTCGAGGTGGAAAGCAAGGAGGAGGAAGGGCACCTGTGGCATTTGAGGTACCCTCTCGAGGACGGGTCAGGTCATATCGTCGTGGCCACTACGCGGCCTGAGACGATGCTCGGCGACACTGCAGTCGCTGTGAATCCGGACGATGAGCGCTACAAGCAACTCATCGGCAAGAGGCTGAGACTCCCGCTCGCGGACCGCACCATTCCGATCATTGCCGATGCGTACGTGGATGCCACATTCGGCTCAGGGTGCGTGAAGATCACCCCGGCACACGATTTCAACGACTATGAGATCGGACTCCGGCACGGGCTCGAGCAGATCAATATCTTCACGCCCCGCGCCGCGCTCAACGACAATGTCCCCGTGCGCTTCCGCGGGCTCGACCGCTTCGAGGCGCGCAAGCGCGTGGTGGCCGAGCTCGAGGCAGCGGGCCTGGTCGGGAAGGTCGAGAAGCACCGCCTCATGGTGCCTCGCGGCGATCGCAGCGGTGCGGTGCTCGAGCCGCTCCTGACCGACCAGTGGTATGTCAGGATCGCGCCGCTCGCCGCCCCGGCCATCGCGGCAGTCGAGAGCGGAGCGACGCGATTCGTCCCGGAGAGCTGGGCCAAGACCTATTTCGAGTGGATGCGCAACATCAAGGACTGGTGCGTCAGCCGCCAGCTCTGGTGGGGACATCGCATCCCTGCATGGTATGACGCGGCAGGAAATGTCTACGTCGCACGCAGCGAGGCGGAGGCCCGCAGCAGGCATGCCCTCGCCCCTGATCTCGAATTGAGTCAGGACGCGGACGTCCTCGACACGTGGTTTTCCGCCGCGCTCTGGCCGTTCTCCACGCTCGGCTGGCCGCAGCAGACACCGGAGCTCGAGAAGTTCTACCCGACGACCGTGCTCGTGACGGGATTCGACATCATCTTTTTCTGGGTCGCCCGGATGATGATGATGGGCCTGAAGTTCATGGGTGACGTCCCGTTCCGCGAGGTCTACATCACGGGGCTCATCCGCGACGAGCACGGCGAGAAGATGTCGAAGACCAAGGGCAACGTCATCGACCCGCTCGACATCGTCGATGGCATCGACCTCGAATCGCTGGTGGGCAAGCGCACGAGCGGCCTGATGCAGCCGCAGATGAAGTCGAAGATCGAGAAGGCAACACGCAAGGAGTACCCCGAGGGCATCGCACCGCACGGCACCGACGCACTGCGCTTCACGTTCACCGCGATAGCCTCTCCCAGCCGCGACATCCGTTTCGATCTGGCACGCGTGGCCGGCTACCGCAACTTCTGCAACAAGCTGTGGAATGCCGCGCGCTTCGTCATCATGAGTGCGGGCGATGCCCCGGAGCACGCCGTGGCAGCCACCGGCACGAAAGATGTGGAGCTTTCGGTAGCCGACCGCTGGATCCGCTCGCGCTTCGGACGCACCATCGAGATGGTCGAGAAATCTTTCGCCGAATACCGTTTCGACTATGCCGCCACCGCGCTCTACGAGTTCACCTGGTACGAGTTCTGCGACTGGTATCTCGAGCTCACCAAGCCCGTCTTGCAAGCTGAAGTCCCCTCGCCCACCGCCCGCGCCGGCACCCGCCGCACGCTGCTCGAGATCCTCGAGGCGCTGCAGCGGGCGCTGCACCCCATCATGCCTTTCATCACCGAGGAGATCTGGCAGCGTGTCGCCCCGCTCGCCGACCGCTCGGGTCCAACGGTCATGCTGGCGCCCTATCCTCGCGCCGCCGACTTTCCTCTCGATGAGAGTGCCGAGCGCGAAGTCAACTGGCTGCAGTCGTTCATTCTCGCCGTGCGGCAGATTCGGGGCGAGATGAACATCAATCCCTCGCGCCGCATTCCGCTCCTTTACCGCAATGCCTCGACGCGGGATGTCGAGCTCATCCAGCGGCACCACACCTGGCTCGAGCGCCTGGCCGGTATCGAGCCGCCGCGCGCGCTCGGCGCAAGCGAGCCGCAACCACAGGCCGCCACGGCATTGGTCGGCGAGCTGACACTTCTCGTCCCGATGGCCGGCCTGATCGACGCGGCCGCCGAAGCAGAGCGGCTCGGAAAGCTCCTCGCCCGAGCCCAGGCTGATCTCGACAAGACCCGCGCCCGCCTCGCCAACGACAACTTCGTCCGTAACGCCCCCGAAGCCGTGGTGAGCGCCGAGCGGCAACGGGAGGGCGAGCTCGAGCGAGCCGCAAGCGGGCTCACCACGCAGCTCGAGCGGGTGCGGGAGCTGCTGCAGGCGAGAGGCGCATGAACGCGGCTGCCGCGCAAGACAGTGACGCGGCGGCCCTGCAGCGCGCGCTGCAGGCTCTGGAGACCATCGTTCTGGGCAAGCCGCGACAAGTGCGGCTCTGCCTCACGTGTCTGCTCGCGCGGGGACACCTTCTCATCGAGGACGTCCCCGGCGTCGGCAAGACCACACTCGCGCACGCGCTGGCCCAGGTGCTCGGGCTCGCGTGGCAGCGGGTGCAATTCACCAGCGACCTGCTGCCGGCTGACATCATCGGCGTGTCGATCTTCGATCGCGCCAGCCAGCAGTTCAGGTTCCGTCAGGGGCCGGTCTTCACGCAGCTGCTGCTCGCCGATGAAGTGAACCGCGCGAGCCCACGCACGCAGAGCGCGCTGCTCGAGGCCATGGAGGAGCGTCAGGTGAGCGTGGATGCGGCAACGTATCGACTTCCCGAGCCGTTCTTCGTCGTGGCCACGCAGAATCCGCACGAGCCGCTCGGCACCTTCCCGCTGCCGGAATCGCAGCTCGACAGGTTCCTCATGCGCGTGACGCTGGGCTACCCCGACGCCGCTCACGAAAGGGAGCTGCTGAGAGCCGGCGATCGTCGTGACCTGATCCCCGATCTCGCGCCGGTGCTCGGACCCGAGGCCGTGATGCGCGCCCAACGGCTGGTGCGCACGACCCACGTGGCGGAGCCTTTGCTCGATTATGCGCAGACTCTGATCGCCAGAACGCGCGACCGGTCGGATCTGAAGCTGGGACTCTCGCCGCGGGCCGGACAGGGACTGATCCGCGCCGCCCAGGCCTGGGCACGTCTCGCCGGGCGATCGGCAGTGCTGCCTGAGGATGTGCAGGCGGTGATGCCTGCCGTGGTTGCGCACCGGCTCGAGCGCCAAGAGAGCGGGCCGCAAGGCTCGCCCGGCGTCCCGGCCCGGGATGTGACCGAGGAGCTGATCAGGACAGTGCCAGTTCCGGTGTAGGTCGAGGGCGGCCCGAGGCAGAGGCAATGGCAGGTCCCGCGAGACTCCGGGAACGCTTGCGGCAAAGAGCCGCCGAGTGGGCGCGGCGGCGTCAGGGACCCGACAGACTGCCGCTGGTGCTTGGCAGACGGCGTCTCTACATCCTGCCGACCCGTGCCGGACTAGGCTTCGGAGCGCTGGTCCTGACGATGCTGGTGGCGGGGCTCAACTATACCAACAGCCTCGCGCTGCTCTTCGCCTTCCTGCTGGTCGGCTTCGCGCTCGTGGCCATGCACGAGTGCCACCGCAACCTCCTGGGGGTGTCGCTGCTCGAGGCCGCGGCTGCACCGCTCTTCGCCGGCTCGACGGGGACCCTGCGCCTGACACTGGAGAATGCATCGCGAGTGCCGCGCTACCGCATAGAGGCGGCGGTGTCCGCTGAGCTTCCGCGGACGCTCGACCTGAGTGCCGGCGGCCGCGGGCAGATAGAGGTGCCGATACGCGCCAACCGAAGAGGCCTGCAGCGGATCGAGCGGCTGCGGCTCAGCAGCTCACATCCCTTCGGCCTCTTCCGGGTCTGGACCTGGATTCACGCTCCCATCGCAGTGATCGTCTATCCACGGGCCACAGGCTCGTTGCCATTGCCGGCCGGCCGCGGCGCCCAGTCCGGCACATGGCCGCGAGCCACGGCAGGCGCAGACGAATGGCTCGGCCTGCGGCCGTTCCGCGACGGCGACTCGCCGCGGCAAGTGGCCTGGAAGGCCTACGCGCGCGAAGCGCCGCTCCTCGTCAAAGAGTACAGCTCGACCGGCTCGCCGCTGCGCCTGCTGTCGTTGCGCGATACCCGGCAACCTGACATCGAGTCGCGCCTCGCGCAGCTCGCGCGTTGGGTCGTCGATGCCGAGGCGGGCGGGGATCTCTACGGGCTCGAGCTGCCGGGCGAGAGCATCCCGGCGCAGCGCGGGCCCGACCATCGTCACCGATGCCTGTCGGCACTCGCACTCTACGGCTCATGAGCGGCGCACGCACCGCTCGGCCGGCACCCACATCGCCGTTACTGTGGGTTTGTGCGGCGAGCGCGGCAGCCTTTCTCCTGCACGCGGCGCAGGTTCCCGTGTGGATCACGCTCACCGCCCTCGGGCTCGTCGGCTGGCGGCTCGCGGCAGCGCTCGGCACGGTGCGTCTGCCGGGGGGCATCGTCAGGGTGGCGCTCGGCCTCGCGCTCATCGCAGCGGTGTTGGCCCACTACCACACCCTGAATGGCCTCGCTCCCGGGACCGCGATGCTCATGCTGATGGCGGCGATCAAGGTGCTCGAGACGCACAGCCGCCGCGACCAGTACGTCGTGCTCGGCGGGGCGCTGTTTCTTCTTCTCGCCGCCTGCCTCGATGGACAACAGCTCGCGCGCGTGCCGCTCTACGCCGCGGAGGCTCTGTTGTGCTGCTCGGCGCTCGCAGTCGTGGCCTATGCGCCTGAAAGCGGTGAGCGAACCTTCCCACCGCCGGCCGGCCTGCGCACACGCGAGGTCATAACTCTCGCGGGCCGCACGCTCCTTTACGCGATACCGCTCGCCATCCCGCTCTTCCTCTTCTTTCCTCGTCTGACGGGCCACTTCTGGACCGTGGCCCCGGATGATGAGGCGGTGACCGGGCTCGGCGATACACTGACACCGGGCGGCATCACCCGCCTGACCGCCTCCTATGACATCGCCTTTCGCGCGCGCTTCGAGGGCAGGCCGCCCCCACCGAACGAGCTCTACTGGCGCGGCCCGGTGTTGCACGAGTTCGATGGCGCAACGTGGAGCGCGGGGCAGTACTCACCCGGCGAAGCACAGCTGCTCGAGTGCCTCTCGAGGCCGTACCACTATCGTCTCTACCTCGAGCCCACCTTCAGGCACTGGTGGCTCGCACTCGACACCGTCATGGGCCCGCCGAACGCGGGCGTCCGCTACACCGACGATTACGAGCTCATCGCCCCCCAACCCGTCTCCCGATCACTGAGCTACGATGCGGCCTCGTGCGCGCACACGCAGTCGCTCGCGCGCCTCTCCTCGACGGCGCGCCTCGAGGACACCGAGCTGCCCCGCGGGCGCAATCTCCGCAGCGCCGCCATGGCCCTGCAACTGCGCCGCCGCGCCGGCTCCGACATCGCATTCGTGCAGGCCGTGCTCGCCTTCCTGCGCAGCGGCGGCTTCACCTACTCGATCACTCCCCCACCCCTCGGGCCCGATCCGGTCGATGACTTTCTTTTCGACACCCGCAGCGGCTTCTGCGGTCACTACGCCTCCGCCTTCGTCGACCTGATGCGAGCCGCCGGCGTCCCGGCTCGTGTGGTCACCGGTTATCTCGGTGGCCAATGGAATCCCTACGACGCCACGCTGGTCATACGCCAATCGGACGCGCACGCCTGGGCGGAAGTCTGGCTCGCCGACCGCGGCTGGACACGCGTAGACCCCACCGCCGTGGTCGCCCCCGAGCGGCTCTATCGCGGCATCCTCGATCTGCTGCCGGACGCGGTTTCCGCCCCCGCGCGCCTGGTGCACGCCTGGCCATGGCTCGGTGCTGCGCTCGAGCGCTGGGACGCCGCCAACGGCTGGTGGAACGAGCGCTTCGTGAGCTTCAACGAGCGCACCCAGCTCGATCTGCTGCGCACTCTCGGCATTCGCTCACCGGACCTGCGCGATGCAGGCTGGGCGTTCGCCGCCGCACTCTTGGCCTGGCTCGGATGGGTCTCGTGGCAGGTCGGCGGAGGCAACGGCGCCCCACGAGCGGATCGGCTAGGCCGAGCCTACACCCGTCTCTGCCGCAAGCTCGCGCAGGTAGGCCTGCCGCGCGAGCCTCATCAAGGACCGCTCGCCTACGCGCAGGTGGTAATACAGCACCGCCCCGACCTGGCGAGTCGCGTGCGGCCGCTGCTCGAAGACTACGCCGCGCTTCGTTTCGGACCGGCCCGCGACCACGCGGACATCAAAGCCTTCGAGCACACAGTTGCGCGACTCTCCATCCGCCGTCCCAGTGCCAGGAGGGGCATCGATTGAAGAGGCATTTCCCGGGAGCCTCAAAAACA
>Ga0134126_10002723_pt1 | contig 22207 bp, 19 predicted proteins | sample KB31752_FD_96881 | JGI IMG/M metagenome (GOLD analysis project Ga0134126, IMG submission 96881) | Terrestrial soil microbial communities with excess Nitrogen fertilizer from Kellogg Biological Station, Michigan, USA - KB3-175-2 | ecosystem: Environmental > Terrestrial > Soil > Unclassified ... | reverse complement strand
GAAGAAGACACAGGGGGAGGGGCATCAACCAACCGACCCGTTATCCTGAGCTGACAGACTCGGACGACGGCATGCTTTTCTTCTTGTTCGTCGCTGTTGTTGCTTTTGTTTCGGCATCCCCTCCTCCCTGTGCCCTCTTCCGGCTGCTCTGCGGCGGACGACCCTGTCGTCAGTCAGCGACAGGCGCACATGTTAAACAGGTCACACTCTGCTTAGCAACTATATATTTGAAATTGCTGTAATTACAGCTAATTACGCTCTAAATATAATTTAAATTCTCAATCAACCGGTTCCCCCGAGCAGCGGCACGAACGCCACCGGTCCGAGCGACTCCCGATCGATCCGCTGTTCCCGGCGCGTGAAGCGCACGAGCTCCTGCTCGCCCTCGGGCCCCACCGGCACGAGAAGTCTTCCGCCCACCCGCAGTTGCTTGAGCAGCGCCTCTGGAACGATGAGCGGCGCGGCGGCGACGAGGATGCCGTCGAACGGCGCCTGTGGTTTCCACCCGGCGCTGCCATCGCCGTGCCGGAACCTGACATTGCGGACATCGAGCTCCTTCAGGCGCTGCTTGGCGCGATCGAGAAGTGGGCCGATGCGCTCGATGGTGTAGATCCGCTCGACGAGCGGCGACAGCACTGCTGTCTGATAGCCGCAGCCGGTGCCGACCTCGAGCACCTTCTGCAGCGGGCCGCTCTCGAGCAGCGCCTCGGTCATGCGCGCGACGATGTAGGGTTGGGAGATCGTCTGCCCGAAGCCGATCGGCAGCGCCGTGTCCTCGTACGCGCGGCTGCCCAACGCCTCATCGACGAAGATATGGCGGGGAACGTTGCGGACGCGGTCGAGCACCGCGAGGCTCGTGATTCCCTGCTCGCGCAGGCGCTGCACCAGCCGGTCGCGGGTGCGCGCAGAGGTCATGCCGATGCCGGAGAATCGCAGATCAGGCATGGATGCCTTCCAGCCACAGCTGCAGGGCAGGCAGCGCGGAATGGCGGGTGAGATCGATTTGCAACGGAGTCACCGAGACCCAGCCCTGGGAGATGGCTTCGAAGTCGGTTCCGGGTCCCGCGTCCTGCTGCGAGCCCGCCGGCCCCACCCAGTAGACGGGCCGCCCGCGCGGGTCGCGCGCCGGCAGAATCGGCTCCGAGCGATGGCGAAATCCGAGTCGCGTGCTGCGCCAACCGCGCAGCGCCGCGAGCGGCATGTTGGGTACGTTGACATTCAGGATGAGGGTCGGCTCGAGCGGGCGGCGCACGAGCTGCCCGACGAGCTGCCGCGCGACCTCGGCGGCAGTCTCGAAATGCGCTTCGGAATCCGGCGTCGTGCACAGGGATATGGCCATGGTCGGCAGGCCGAGGAAGCGGCCCTCGATCGCCGCCGCGACGGTGCCTGAATAAAGCACGTCATCGCCGAGGTTCGCGCCATCGTTGATGCCCGAGACCACCATGTCGTGCTCGTAGTCGAACAGGCCGGAGATCGCCAGGTGCACGCAGTCAGTCGGCGTACCTTGTACGTAATAGACGCCGGGCTCGGCCTCGAACACCCGCAACGGCACATCGAGGGTGAGGGAGTTGCTTGCGCCACTGCGATTGCGGTCCGGCGCCACGACGGTGACCTCGGCGAGGCTCGCGAGCGCATCTTTCAGGAGACGGATGCCGCGGGAGCGGTAACCGTCATCGTTGCTGACGAGGATCTTCACTGTCCTGATTTATGGTATTGCAAGGCCCACGCCCCATTCCGCGGGCGCGTAACTATACTGGAACAAAATTCCACGGAGGTAGCATGGGTCCCAGATCGCCCAAAGATGCCCCCGCCGGAGGCGGCGGCGAGGACGCTCGCCTCTTCCGCGACGCGGTCCGTGACGTCAAGCCTCTGAGGTATGCCAGAGCGCTGGCGGACCCGCAGCGTAGCCGCGGCCGGCGGGCGCGGCCAGCCGCTCGTTTCACGCGCGCCGACCGGCTCGCCGTGCTCGAGGAGAGCCTGAGCGGTGAGTTCCTGGACCCCGCGCTCGCGAGCGGCGAAGAGCTGGTCTTCCATCGTGCCGGTATTCAGCCCGCGGTGCTGCGCAGGCTGCGCCGCGGCGACTATCGCGTTCAGGGAGAAATCGATCTTCATGGCCTCACCGTCGCCGAGGCGAAGCAGGCCTTGCGCGAATTCCTGGCGCAGGCGCTCGCGCGCCGATGGCGCTGCGTGCGCATCGTCCACGGTAAGGGCCTTCGCTCCGGGCATCGCGGGCCGGTGCTCAAGGGCATGGTGGGCGCAATGCTGCGCAAGGTCGGACCGGTACTGGCGTACGTCTCCGCACGGCAGGTCGATGGGGGAACGGGGGCGGTTTACGTGCTGCTCTCCTCGTAGTCGGTGTCCAACGCGAATAGCTCGCGCAGCACAGCCGTGGCATAGGCGCCGCGGCCCAAGCGAAACTCGAGGGTCACCGCTTCCTCCTCCCGCCGCCAATGGAGGTCGCGGACCGCCAGTCTGAGGCTGCGCCTCTCCTGCTCCATGCCGGCCCGCGCGGTAAGACCGCATGCGGTGATCAGACCCGAAGCGACACGCTGCTCGAGCTCCAACACCCGGCCGCCGCTCAAGGGTGAGCCGCTCCCCCAGAGGGGACCGGTGGGATGGATGTCGAGCCGCGCGCATCGCAGCGCGAGTGTCTCATCGGGCGCTTCGACCCGAAAATGACTCGCCCGGCCGTCGAGGTTGGCGAGATCACCCGCTTCCAGGCGCTCCCAACTGCCCTCAGCGACGCGCGCGGCCAGCACGGCATTGAACACGAGACTGCGCGCCGCCGAAAGGATGAATCCGCGCTCCGCGGGCCGCAGCGTCCGCAGATCCTCGCCCATGCGCTCGAGGTTGGCCCCGCCCCGCCCGAAGCGCTGCGGGCCGAAGTAATTCGGCACCCCGCGGCTCGCGATGGCGGCGAGGCGGCCGGCGAGAGCGGCCTCATCGACGGCTGCGCCGCGAGCCCTGATCACGAAGCGATTGCCCGCAAGTGCTCCGCGGGGGAGCTTGCGCGAGTGGCGATGCGCCTCCAGAACCTCGTATTCGCCGCTTCTCTGACCGAGCCAGTCCGTCGGCGCGAGATGCGACTGCGGCACGGTGAACCATTGCACCGCTACGGCGCGCCGGTCCTTCAGGCCCGCATAGCCGACATCGCCCGGGCGGCATCCGCAGGCATTCGCGAGCTCGCGGGCGATCCACAGCGTGTTGGCGTTGCGCTTGCGCACTTTGAGCAGTACGTGTTGGCCGGTGCCGGCGGCCTCGAATCCGAGCTGCTCCTCGACCAGGAAGTCCTCGGGCTCGGTGCGCAGCCTCGCCGAGCAGAGCGGCGCACCATGGGCACGCGGCGGATCGAGCGCCGCCTCAGACGACATCGAGCAGAAGCACCACGGCCTGCGCAGCGATGCCTTCGCAGCGCCCGAGAAAACCGAGCTTCTCGGTGGTGGTGGCCTTCACGTTGACCTGCTCGATGCCGACCTCGAGGAGCTCCGCCACTTGGCGTCGGATGTCATCACGCACCGGCGAGAGCTTCGGCCTCTCGGCGAGCACCGTGACGTCGGCATTAGCCACACGGAGCTTGCGGGCGCGCAGCATGTCCATCACCGCGCGCACGAAGTGCTTGCTGTCGGCGCCCTTCCAGCGCGGATCGGTATCCCTGAAGTGTTGCCCGATGTCGCCGAGACACGCCGCGCCCAGCAGTGCATCGGTGAGCGCATGCAACACCACATCGCCATCGGAGTGCGCTACGACACCGTGTGTATGCGCCACGCGCACTCCGCCCAGCATGACGAAGTCGCCGGGGCCGAATGCATGCACGTCGATGCCGGAGCCTATTCTCATCAGTGAGTTTCCTTCAGCAGCGCGGCCGCGATCGCCAGATCCGCGACGCCCGTGATCTTGAGGTTCGCGGGCGCGCCCTCGATGAGCCTGGGGCGGTCGCCCAGCCATTCGATGGCCTGCGCCTCATCGGTCGGGATTCGGCCCGCCGCGTGTGCGCAGTCGAGCGCCTCGCAGAGGCGCCCGTAGCGGAACATCTGTGGCGTCAAGGCGCGCCACAGCCCGGAGCGGTCGACGGTCTGCTGCACGTCCCGGGAGCCATCGGCCCGTTTCAGGGTGTCGGCGGCCGGGGTCGCAAGCAGGCCCCCGACTGCATGGGCGGCGAGGTCCGCGAGGAGGCGGTCCAAATCCTGGCGTGGCAGGCACGGCCGCGCCGCATCATGGACCAGTACCCAGTCGTCACGGCCCGCGCGCGCTGACAGCGCCATGAGGCCGTTGCGCACGGAGTGGCTGCGCTCTCCGCCTCCCGGCGCCACCACGACAGTGGGGAGGTCGATGGCCGTCCAGTAGGGATCATCCTCTGCGAGAGCGACCACGGCGCCGGCACAGCGGGGGTCGGTCAGGAAGGGATCGAGGGCCCACTCGATGACGGTGCGGCCGCAGAGAGCGGCATACTGCTTCGGGCGGTCGCCGCCAAAGCGGCGGCCGACCCCGGCAGCCGGCATGACCAGCCAGTAGTTCATCTTGCGGGAGCGGCTCGGGCGGTGACCGGCCTGCTGCCTGCGGGAGGGGGCTCGACGACCTGATAGAAGGTCTCATCCGGACCGATCATGCCGAGGTCGCTGCGGGCGAGCTCATCGATGGCGGCCGTGCCCGACTTGAGATCCTCGACTTCGGCCTCGAGGCGGCTGTTGCGCTCGGTGAGCTGCGTGTTCAGCTTCTGCTGCGCGGCGACGGCGTGCTGGAGACGCTCGACACCCCGAAGGCCATCGTCGGAGATCCAGATCCGGTACTGCAGGAGCACCAGGGCGACGAGAAGGGCTGTTGCGAGCCACCTCATGAGCGCATGAGACTACCAGCTCCCGCTCACACCTTCACCGGAAACGCGTCACGGCCCGCATAGCGGACCTTGCCGAGCTCGGCCTCGATGCGCAGCAGCTGGTTGTATTTGGCGATGCGGTCGGAGCGGGAGAGCGAGCCGGTCTTGATCTGGGTGGCCGCCGTGGCGACCGCGAGGTCGGCGATGGTGCTGTCCTCGGTCTCACCGGAGCGGTGGGAAACGACGGCGGCGTAGTGGGAGTCATCGGCGAGCTCGATTGCGGCCAGAGTTTCCGTGAGGGTGCCGATCTGATTGGGCTTGATGAGGATGGCGTTGGCAATATGCTTCTCGATGCCTTCCTTCAGGATCTTGGTGTTGGTGACGAAGAGATCATCACCGACGAGCTGGTGTTTCTCCCCGAGCGCACGCGTGAGATGCGCCCATCCATCCCAGTCGCCCTCGGCCATGCCGTCCTCGATGCTGACGATCGGGTAGCGTCCGGCGAGATCGGCAAGGTAGCGGCTGAACTCCGCGCTCGAGAAGCGGCGCTTCTCGGCCTTGAGGTCGTAGCTGCCGTCGCGGAAGAACTCGGAGCTCGCGGCATCGAGACCCAGACAGATGTCGCGACCGGCCTTGTAGCCGGCCTTGTCGATCGCCTGCAGGATGATGCCGAGAGCCTCCTCGTTCGAGCCCAGATTGGGCGCGAAGCCGCCCTCATCGCCCACTGCGGTCGAGAAGCCGCGCTCGCCGAGAATCTTCTTCAGGTGATGAAAGACCTCGGCGCCATAGCGCAGCGCCTCGCGGAAGCTCGGCGCGCCGACGGGGAGGATCATGAACTCCTGGATATCGAGGCTGTTGTTGGCATGCGCGCCGCCGTTGATGATGTTCATCATCGGCACGGGCATGACGGGCTCACGGCTGCCGGCGAGACTCTGGCCGAGATACCGGTAGAGCGGCACGCCGGCATCACGCGCCGCGGCGTGGGCCGTGGCGAGGGAGATCGCCAGCAGCGCGTTGGCGCCGAGGCGCCCCTTGTTCTCGGTGCCGTCGAGCTCGATCATCTTCTGGTCGATGCCCGCCTGGTCGCGCGCGTCCGCGCCGAGCACGGCGGACTTGAGTACGGTGTTGACATGGTCCACGGCCTTCAGCACGCCCTTGCCGAGATACCGCTTCTTGTCACCGTCGCGCAGCTCCACCGCCTCGCGCGTACCGGTCGATGCGCCCGAAGGTACCGCGGCCCGGCCCATCACGCCCGAATCGAGAATGACGTCGGCCTCGACGGTGGGGTTGCCGCGGGAATCGAGGATCTCACGGCCGCGGATGTCGGCGATACGGGTCATCTTAGTGTTCCTTGGGTGAATGATTCGCCGGGAGCGAATCATGACGGCACGCAGTGTCGGCCCCGGAGGGGCGAGGCCCGGGAAGGGCCGAGCAAAGCAGCGACTCCTCGAGTGGCCGTGCCTTCACGGCCTCATCGAGAGCCTTCAAAGTCGAGAGGAGCGGCTCCATGCGGTCGAGCGGCCACGCGTTGGGTCCGTCGGAGAGCGCATGCGCCGGGTCCGGATGGGTTTCCATGAAGAGCCCCGAGACGCCCGCCGCCACCGCGGCGCGCGCCAGAACCGGGATGAACTCGCGCTGTCCTCCGGAGGCGGCGCCGAGGCCGCCCGGCAACTGCACCGAATGCGTGGCATCGAACACGACCGGACAACCCGTCGCGCGCATCACCGAGAGCGAGCGCATGTCGGACACGAGATTGTTGTAGCCGAAGGAGAATCCGCGCTCGCAGACGAGGATCGAGTCGTTGCCGGTCGAGCGCGCCTTGTCGACCACGTTGCCCATCTCCCAGGGCGAGAGGAACTGCCCTTTCTTGATGTTGACGGGCTTGCCGCGGGAGGCGACTCCCAGGATGAAATTGGTCTGGAGGCAGAGGAAGGCCGGCGTCTGCAGCACATCGACGACCGCTGCGACTTCATCGAGCGGGGTGTCCTCGTGCACGTCGGTTAGCACCGGTACCCCGATGCTGCGCCGCACCCCCTCCAGGACCTTCAGGCCCTCCTCTATTCCCGGACCGCGGTAGCTGGCGCGCGAGGACCGGTTCGCCTTGTCGAAGGAAGCTTTGAATACAAAGGGAATGCCGAGGCGGCCGGTGATCTCTTTGAGGCGCCCGGCGACCTGTTGGGTGAGCTGCGCGCTCTCGATGACGCAGGGGCCCGCTATGAGAAAAAGCGGCCGGCCGATGCCGATCTCCTGTCCCGCGAGCTTCACGGGATATCAGGCCCAAAGCCGCGCCGGGGCGGGCAGGATGTCCGGGTCCAGCGCTTCATGCTATGCGCCCGCGGCCTGCGGCAGGAGCGAGGCCCGCTGGGCGCGTGCGGCGCGGATGAAGCCGGTGAAGAGCGGATGACCGTCGCGCGGCGTGGAAGTGAACTCCGGATGGAACTGCGTCGCCACGAACCAGGGGTGGCCGGGGATCTCGATGACCTCCACCAGGCCGTCGCGGGAGAACCCGGAGAATCGCATGCCCGCCTGGCGGTAGCGGTCGAGGAAGTTGTTGTTGAACTCGTAGCGGTGGCGATGGCGCTCGTGAATCGAGTCCTTGCCGAAGATCTCCCGCGCGCGCGTGCCGGCCCCGAGCAGCACTTCCTGGGCACCCAGGCGCATCGTGGCGCCCTTGGCGGAAGCCTCATCGCGAGTCTGGGTACCGCGGGTCTGGTCCTGCCATTCACTGATGAGCGCGATCACCGGATGCGGTGTCGCCCGGTTGAACTCCGTGCTGTTGGCGCCTGCCAGCCCCATCGCGTGCCGCCCATACTCGACGATCGCCACCTGCATCCCGAGACAGATGCCGAGATAGGGCACGCCATGCTCGCGGGCGTAGCGCACTGCCTGGATCTTGCCCTCGATGCCCCGCTCGCCAAAACCGCCCGGTACCAGGATCGCATCCATCCCCTTCAGGGCATGGGTGCCGTGCTGCTCGACGTCGGTCGACTCGATGTAGTGAATGTTGACGCGCGTGCGTGATTTGAGGCCGCCGTGCATCAGCGCTTCGTGCAGCGAGAGGTACGAGTCACGGATCTGCACGTATTTGCCGACCATGGCGACATCCACCTGGCCGTCCGGGTTCGCCTTCGCGCTGACCACCTGGCGCCACTCGGCGAGGTCGGTCTGCGGCACATCGAGCCTGAGCTTATCGACCACGATCTCATCGAGGGCCTGCTCGTGCAGCAGGATCGGAATCTGGTAGATGTCATCGGCATCGACCGCGGAGATGACCGCCCGCTCCTCGACGTTGGTGAAGAGCGCGATCTTGCGGCGCTGCTCCTCGGGCAGCGGGTGCTTGCAGCGGCAGAGCAGTACGTCAGGCTGGATGCCGATGCCGCGCAGCTCCTTGACCGAGTGTTGGGTCGGCTTGGTCTTGATCTCCCCGGACCCGCCCACGATCGGCACCAGGGTGAGATGCATGTACACGCAATTACTGCGGCCAAGCTCGACACCGAGCTGGCGGATTGCCTCGAGGAAAGGGAGCGACTCGATGTCACCCACCGTGCCGCCGATCTCGACCATGCAGACATCGGCGCCCTCGGCTCCATGCTGAATGCTGCGCTTGATCTCATCGGTGATGTGCGGGATCACCTGCACCGTGGCGCCGAGATAGTCACCGCGGCGCTCCTTGGCGATGACCCGCTCGTAGATGCGCCCGGTGGTGAAGTTGCTGTTGCGGCCCGTGGTCGTGCGCACGAAGCGCTCGTAATGCCCGAGGTCGAGATCGGTCTCGGTGCCGTCGCGGGTGACGAACACCTCGCCGTGCTGGAACGGGCTCATGGTTCCGGGGTCGACGTTGATGTAGGGGTCGAGCTTGACCATTGCGACCTTGAGGCCCCGGGCCTCGAGGATCGCGCCGAGCGAGGCGGCGGCGATGCCCTTGCCCAAAGAGGACACGACGCCGCCGGTGACGAATACGAATCGCGTCATAGTTATATCGAGGGATGTCCCGCCGTGAGATTTGCTGCCTGCAGCGCCCAGATGAATGAGAGCTGGACGACGGGAGGACAGGTTAGCACAAAATCGCCCGGTGCACTTCAGGGCGGGCTGCCGGTAGGTTTGCGCCAGAGGAGTCGGCCGCGATGCCGTGCCCGAGGCGGAGCCCGGATGGACTCGTCGATCCAGAGATCCGCGGCCGCGATGAGCGCGCCCCGAGCGAGCACCAGTGGCAGTCGGGCACGCTCTGCGAGCGGCACATGAGCTTCCTGCAGCAAGCTCTTGAGTGCCCGATGCGGTCCGCCATGCCGCACGCGCAGCCGCTCGCCACCGCGCCGCCAGGCTATGGAAAGTTGCGCGGGCAATGCATCGAGATCGATCGGGCCGTGGCGCGCGGGAACGAGCTCCAGGGCGCCGCCACCCGGTAATGCACAGCGGGGTGACTCACGCCAGTCCCACGCCACCTGCGCATCGGGCGTGCTCGGATTCAACACCGGCCCGCGATCGGCGATCGAGAGAAGGGCAGCGTGGCGCATCACGACCGTACCGCGACCGGCGCCCGCCTCTGCGCCCCAGTGCACCTGCGGATGCGCATCGGGCCGCGCGTCGATGAGCGGCCCTGCGATCTCCGCCAGCCGCCGCGCATCCGGCAGGGCTCGCCCGCTGCTCACGATCCACAGCCGCAGCACGTTGCGCCGCCGGTCTGCCGGCAGTGATTTGAGCACCTTCACGGAAAGCGCTGCGCCATCGCTCGCGCGCTCGAGATCGGCCCGGGCGAGCGCCGTCAGCAGTCCCTGCGCCTCGGCCGCATGGCGGGCGGAGCGTGACACCGCGGCGGCCACTCCGGGCCAGCGCTCGCGCACCGCCGGCAGCACTCGCCGGCGCAGATAGTTGCGGTCGAAACGCTCGTCGAGATTCGTGTCGTCCTCGATCCACGCAAGCCCTCGGGAGCGCACCCAGGCCTCGAGCTCTGCCCGCGAGCAGGTGAGCAGCGGACGCACGAGCCTGCCTGGGCCGAGCGGCGCGATGTTCGGCATGGCCGCGAGCCCGGCTACGCCACAGCCGCGAAAGAGCTGCAGCAGGACCGTCTCGAGCTGATCGTCCTGCGTGTGAGCGGTGAGCAGCGCCTCGCCCTCACGCAACTGCTCCGTGAAGCACCGATAGCGGGCGAGCCGGGCGGCCTCTTCCAACGAGGCGCCACGCTCGCGCGCCACCCTGACGGCGATGACTCTCAAGGGAATACCGAGCTGGCGAGCGAGCTTGCGGCAGTGCGCGCTCCAGCGCTTCGCGTTGGGATGCAGCCCGTGATTCACGTGGATGGCGCGCAGACGCACCTCGCGAGCCCCTCCGCGCCCGCCCTCGGGCCGCTCCTCGGCAAGCGCCCCGAGCAGCGCAGTAGAGTCGATGCCACCGCTCAGCGCGACACAGATGGAGATGTCGGGAAATCCCGGCAGCAGATGAGTGAGACGCTCGCGCAGCCAGTCCGGCCCGAACGGGTCCCTCCTACTGCTCGGCGCCATCCCTGCGCCTCGCCCCGGCTACCGCGGGGGCCGACACGCTCGCGCGTGTCGTCATGAATTGCTCCAGGCAATTCATTCCGCGTTCTCACTGAAGATCCCGAAGGAGGCGATCCGGCGGGAGCGCGCAGCGCGCAGCTCATCGCGCGGAATCGACTCGAGCGCATCGAGGTGCCGCAGCAACGCCGCCTTCAGGCTCGCAGACGTCGCCGCCGCATCGCGGTGCGCGCCGCCGAGCGGCTCCTCGATCACCTCATCCAGGAGCCCGAGCTTCGCGAGCCGATCGGCGGTCAGGTTGAGCGCCTCGGCAGCCGCCTCTTTCTTGTCCTGACTCTTCCACAGAATCGATGCGCAACCCTCGGGCGAGATCACCGAGTAGGTGCTGTACTGCAGCATGAGCAGCCGATCGCAAACACCAATCGCGAGCGCGCCGCCGGAGCCGCCCTCGCCGGTGACCACCGTCACGATCGGCACGCTGAGCACCGACATCTCGAAGAGATTCCGGGCAATCGCCTCGCTCTGGCCGCGCTCCTCGGCGCCAACACCAGGGTAGGCCCCCTGCGTGTCGATCAGCGTGACGAGCGGCAGGCCGAAGCGCTCCGCCAGCCGCATGAGGCGCAGCGCCTTGCGATAGCCCTCGGGCTTCGGCATGCCGTAGTTGCGCCGCACGCGCTCCTTGGTGTCGCGGCCCTTCTGATGCCCGATCACCATGACGGGACGGCCATCGATGCGGCCCAGACCGCCGACGATTGCCTGGTCATCCGCAAACATGCGATCGCCATGCAGCTCACAGAAGTCCGTACAGATGGCAGCGACGTAATCCAGCGTGTAGGGACGACGCGGATGGCGCGCGAGCTGGGTGATCTGCCAGGGAGTGAGGCTCGCGAAAATGCTGGTCGTGAGTTGCCGGCTCTTCGCCTGCAGGCGCGAGATCTCCTCCTGGATGTTCACCTCGGAATCGGAGGTGACGTGCCGCAGCTCCTCGATCTTCGCTTCGAGCTCGGCAATGGGCTGTTCGAAATCCAGGAAGGCAACGGCCATGCGGTCTTACCGTAACTTTCTCATGCTGCGCCCGAGGTTAAGGGGCGACAGCCCCGGGCGCAAGCTCGGCTGGCCGTGCATACCTGACGTCCACCGTGCCGCGGCCGAGCAATCCCTCGAGACTCTCGCGCAGCTCACTCGTCGCGCGCACGCCCCACTCCGGCCCGAGCTTGAGCGCGCCGCGCGCGGCGGCGCCGGAGTATTCGATCAGGATCGTGCAGGGGCCGGGGCGATAGGCCGCCAGCAGCTCGGCGAGCCGCCCCTGAAGCGCCGCGGTGTCCGGCCGATCCTGGGGCCAGGTGAGCACGATATGGCGGGCCTGCTGCTCACTCATCTTGCCGAGATCGGTGATCGACCGTGCGGCGAGCCGCCAGCCATCGCTGAAGTCATCGAAACGCAGCATCCCCTCGACGATCACCAGGGCATCCTTCGTGGCGATGTCCCGGTACTTCTGATAGACATCCTCGAAGAGGGTGACCTCGACCCGTCCCGTGCTGTCATCCAGTGTCAGGATCACGCGCGGGCCGCGCTTCTTGATGTCATCGACCAGACCCCCGACGGTCACGAGCTTGCCGCCGCCAAAGCGCATCGGCTCGGCGCCTGCCGGCGGTCGCTCGCTCACGAGGTCGCCGATCCAGTGGGTGGCAACTCGGGCAAGGAGCGCTGCGAACGGCTTTGCGGGATGGCCTGTGAGATAAAGGCCCAGCGTCTCCCGCTCCCCCGCGAGACGCACCGCCTCGGTCCACTCCTGAAGCACGAGACCCTGCGCGCGCACGGCGCCTGCCGGGGCTGCAGCTGAATTCCCGGCTACGGCAACCGCTGCCGGTGGCGGCCCGAGGCCGAAAAGGTCGTTCTGGCCCGCCTCGTGGGCCTTGGAGTTCTGATCGCCGAGCTGCATTGCCGAGGGCAGGCGCTGCATGAGCGTCGCCCGGTTGGGTCCGAGCGCATCGAGGCTCCCGGAGCGCAGCAGCGCTTCCAGGACGCGACGGTTGATCTTCTGCAGATCGATCCTGCGGCAGAGATCCTCCAGTGTCGTGAAGGGCCCGCGCGCCTCGCGCTCGGCGATGAGCGCCTCCACGGCCCCGCGGCCGACGCCGCGCACCGCCCCCAGACCGTAGAGAATGGCGTTGTCGCCCGCCACTGCGAATTCATAGAGAGAGGTGTTGACGTCGGGCCTGGCGACTTTGAGCCTCATGGCCTCGCACTCGTGGATCAGCGTCACGACTTTGTCGGTGTGATCCATGTCCGCGGAGAGCATGGCCGCCATGAACGCCGCGGGGAAGTGCGCCTTCAGGTAGGCCGTCTGGTAGGAAATGAGCGCGTAAGCGGCCGCATGGCTCTTGTTGAAGCCGTAGCCGGCGAACTTCTCCATCTGGTCGAAGATCGCATTGGCGATCCTCTCCTCGATGCCGCGTGCAGCGGCGCCCGCGACGAAGACACCGCGCTGCTTGGCCATCTCCTCTGGCTTCTTCTTGCCCATCGCACGGCGCAGCAGGTCGGCACCGCCGAGCGTGTAACCGGCCAGGCGCTGGGCGATCTGCATCACCTGCTCCTGGTACACGAACACACCATAGGTCACGCCCAGCACCTGCTCCATGTCCGGATGCAGATACTCAGGCTTTTTGCCGTGTTTGCACGCGATGTATTCCGGAATCAGGTCCATGGGTCCCGGACGGTACAGCGCGCCCAGGGCGATGAGGTCATCGAAGCGATCGGCCCTGGCCTCCTTGAGCATGCGCTGCATGCCGCCGGACTCGAACTGAAACACCGCCACGGTCTGCGCCTTCTTGAACACCCTCTCGTAGGTGCAGGCGTCATCGAGCGGGATCCTGGCGATGTCGAGCGCAGGCTCGCTCGCCAGCGCGCGCCGCGCGTTGATCGCCTTCACCGTCCAGTCGATGACGGTCAGGGTGCGCAATCCCAGGAAGTCGAACTTGACGAGACCCGCCGCCTCGACATCGTCCTTGTCGAATTGGGTCACGAGGCTCCCGCCCGACTCGTCGCAATAAAGAGGCGCGAAGTCAGTCAACACCGACGGCGCGATGACGACGCCACCGGCGTGCATGCCGGCGTTGCGCGTCAGCCCCTCGAGTGAGCGCGCCAGATCAATGAGGTTGTGTACGTCCTCCTCGGAATCGTAGAGGCGCTTGAGCTCGGGCTCCTTCTGCAGCGCATCATCGAGCGTAATGCCGAGCTCGAAGGGGATGAGCTTGGCGATCTTGTCGACGAAGCCGTACGTCATCCCGAGCACGCGGCCGACGTCCCGGACGACGGCTTTGGCGGCCATGGTGCCGTAGGTGATGATCTGAGAGACGCGCTCACGGCCATAGTGGCCGGCCACGTAGTCGATCACGCGGTCCCGGCCCTCCATGCAGAAGTCGACATCGAAGTCGGGCATGGAGACGCGCTCGGGATTGAGGAAGCGCTCGAACAGGAGATCGTAGCGGAGCGGATCGAGATCGGTGATCGCCAGGCTGTAGGCGACCAGGGAGCCGGCGCCGGAGCCGCGGCCGGGGCCCACGGGAACGCCATTTTCCTTGGCCCAGCGGATGAAGTCGGCGACGATCAGGAAGTAGCCGGCGAAGCCCATCTGGCAGATGACGTCGAGCTCGGCTTGCAGGCGCTTTTGATAAACCTCGACGTCGACCGCGCCATGCTCAGGGGGCGCTGCATGTTCGGTGCGAGTGAGCTCTGCCAGGCGCTTTGCCAGTCCTGACTCGGCCTCCTTGCGCAGGAAGTCCTCGGTGGTCATGTCACCGGGGACGGGGTATGCGGGCAATCGCGGCTGGCCGAGCTTGAGGGTCAGGCTGGCGCGCCGCGCGATCTCCACCGAGTTGGCCAGCGCCTCGGGGATGTCGGAGAAGAGGCGCGCCATCTCCTCCGGAGTGCGCAGGTACTGTTGGGACGTGTAGCGGCGGGTGCGGTTGGGGTCGGCGAGGAGCGTACCGTCGTGGATACAGACACGGGCTTCGTGGGACTCGAAGTCGCTCTGCTTGAGAAAGCGCACATCGTTGGTGGCGACCACGGGGATACCGCGACGGCCCGCCAGGTTGACGGCGCCTGCGATGTAGCTTTCCTCATTGGCACGGCCGAGGCGCTGCAGCTCGATATAGTAGCGATCGGGCAGTAGCGCGAGCCAGTCATCGAGCAGACGCGCCGCCTCCTCCTCGCGCCCGTTGGCGAGCGCGCGCCCCACGTCGCCTTCCGTGGCGCAGGAAAGTGCGATGAGCCCTTCGAGCGTCTCCGCCGTGAGCCAGCTGCGCTCGATCAGCGGGACCCCGCGCTGCTGGCCCTCGAGATACGCGCGGCTGACCAGGCGGGTGGCGTTGTGGTAGCCCGTTTGGCTCTGGCAGATGAAGGTGATGCGTGCGGGTTGTTGGCGCTCCCCTGACTCGCGCACCAGGAGATCGACGCCGATGATGGGCTTCACGCCGCGCGCGAGCGCGGCGCGATAGAACTTGACCATCGCGAAGAGATTGCTCTGGTCGGTGGCCGCCACGGCAGGCATGCCGGCAGCGGCGACCGCCTCGATGAGCTCCGGCACGCGCACGACACTGTCGATGAGCGAGTACTCGGTGTGCAGGCGCAGGTGCACGAAACCGGCGGACACCTCAAGCCTCCATGTTGGTGCCGGTGAGCGGCAGCTCGTCCTGCACCTCAGGCAACGCGCCGAATGCCACCCGCACGGGACTGAAGGAGCGGCGGTGCTGGGGCGAGGGCTCGCGGGTGCGCAGCGCCTCGAGGTGCGCCGGGGTGCAGTAGCCCTTGTGGGCAGCGAGCTCGAAGCCGGGGTAACAGGAATCGAGCGCCTCCATCATCGCGTCCCGATGGGTCTTGGCGAGAATGGAAGCGGCGCTGATCGCGGCGACGCGCGCATCGCCCTCGATGATGGCCTGTGCCGTGCAGCCGAGCTCGAGATCGGCGAGCGGCGGGAGTTGGTTGCCGTCGACCTTGACGTGGGTCGGACGGACGGGCAGGCGCAGGAGCGCGCGGCGCATCGCAAGAAACGTGGCGCCGAGAATGTTGAGTGCGTCGATCTCGTCCCGGTCGGCCCAGGCGACGGCCCATGCAAGAGCACGGGCGCGAATGAGCGGCGCCAGGCGCTCGCGCTCCTCCTTCGGCAGCGCCTTGGAGTCGGCGAGGCCCGCAATGCGGCGGTGCGGGTGCAGGATGACCGCCGCGGCGACGACCGGCCCGGCGAGCGGACCACGACCGGCCTCATCCACACCGGCGACTCGCCTGGCCGCCATGGCGGTTGCAGTCTGTTGGCGCGCGAAAGTCATTGGCCGGGTATTCGTGAGTCTCGTGCCTCGAGGAGGGTCATGATGGCATCGGCGGCGCGGCCGGCGGAACCGCCACGGAGCGTCTCATGCACTTTGCGAAACTCCTCTTCGATCTCGCGCAGGTATGGTCCGTCCGAAAGCCGGTCGAGAAGCGCCCCACCGAGCGCCGCACCGCTCACCTGCTCCTGCAGGAGCTCGGGGACGAGCGCGCGGCCGATGAGCAGATTCGGATGCGAGAAGTACGGCACTTTGACCAGTCCCAGTCTTCGCAGCAGAAACGCAGTGAGTGCGCTGAAACGGTACGCCGCCACCATGGGACGGCCCGACAGCAACGTCTCCAGTGTAGCGGTTCCCGAGGCGACGATGGCCGCATCACAGGCGGCCAGCGCCTCCTGCGCTCGCCCCTCGATCAATAAAACCTTTGGAGCAGCAGGGACTTCCGCACGTTTACTCTCGAAGACCTCACGAGCACGCGCGCTCGCCATCGGGGCGATGAAGGTGAGATCCGGCCGGCGCTCGGCGAGCCATGCGGCGGCACTGAGAAAATCCGCCCCCAACCGCTCGACTTCGCCCAGGCGGCTTCCGGGCAGGAGCGCCACGACGGTGCCCGCCGACTCGAGTCCGAGCTCGGCCCGCGCCCCTTTCCGGTCGACCTCGAGTGGAATCTGATCGGCGAGCGGATGGCCGACGAAGGCTGCTGCAACGCCATGCTGCGAGTAGAACGAGGTCTCGAAGGGCAGCAGACAGAGCACCAGGTCACAGGCGCGGCCGATCTTGCGGACCCTCCCCTGCCGCCAGGCCCAGACCTGCGGGCTCACATACTGCACCGTGGTCAGCCCACGGGCGTGCAGCCGCTTGGCGAGGCGCAGATTGAACTCAGGCGCATCGACCCCGACGAAGACATCAGGACGCGCAGCGAGGAAGCGCCTGACGAGGGCGGCCTTCAGCCGCAGCAGCCGCGGCAGATGATGCAGCACCTCGGTCAGGCCCATCACCGCGAGCTCCTCCGCGCCCGCCCAGGCCTCACAGCCCGCGGCGATCATCTTTGGCCCTGCGACCCCGAAGCACTCGAGGTCCGGGACGCGCTCGCGCAGCGCCGCGATGAGCGCGGCGCCGAGTTGATCTCCGGATGATTCCCCCGCGACGATGCCGACGCGCAGCGGCGCCGCACCCGTCATCTGACGATGCTGCGGGTCGAGCTGCGGATGAAGTCTACGAACAGGCGCAGCTCCGGCTGCCCGCCGGCGGATTGCTCGAGCCGCTCGAGCGCTTCGCTGAGCTTCAGATCGCAGCGGTACACGATACGGTAGGCTTCACGGATGGACCGGACCTGCTCCTCCGTGAATCCCCTGCGCTTCAGGCCCACGGAATTGATCGAGTGTGGCTCCGCAGGGTTGCCCGCCGCCATGACATAGGGCGGCACATCACGCGTGACGATCGCACCGCCCCCGAGGAAGGCGTAGGCGCCGACCCGGGTGAACTGGTGTACGGCGGTGAGGCCGCCGAGCGTCACCCAGTCGCCGATCTCCACATGGCCGGCAAGGGCCGCGCAGTTGGCAAACACCGTATTCGAGCCGACCACGCAGTCATGGGCGACATGCGAGTACGCCATGAAGAGGTTGTCGTGGCCGATGACGGTAACGCCCACACCATGGGCCGTGCCGCGGTTGATCGTGCAGTTCTCGCGGAATACGTTGCGATCGCCGATCTCGAGCCGTGTCGCCTCGCCGCCGTATTTCTTGTCCTGCGGCGCATCGCCGATCGAGGCGAACTGGAATATTCTGTTGCCCGCACCGATCGTGGTCGGTCCGTTGATGACCGCATGGGGCCCGACCACCGTGCCCGAACCGATGCGCACCTCGGGACCGATCACGCTGAAGGGACCCACGGTGACGTCCGCCGCCAGCTCCGCACGCGGCGAGACGATGGCATGGGCATCGATCACTTTGCGCTCTCCGGCGTCACCATGATTTCCGCGTGCGCCACCTCGTGCTCGCCGATCAGCGCCACCGTGGAGAAGCGCCAGATGCCTTTCAGGTAACGCTCCACCTGCGCGGTGAGCACCAGTTGATCGCCGGGCTGCACCGGCTTCCTGAAGCGCGCTTTGTCGATGCCGACGAAGTAGAACCGTGTCTCCGCGTCCGGAATCACGTTGGCGCTGAGGAACGTGAGAATGCCCGCCGTCTGCGCCAGCGCCTCGATGATGATGACGCCCGGCATGACCGGCCGGCCCGGGAAGTGACCGGGAAAGTACGGCTCGTTGTAGGTGACGTTCTTCAGCGCGCGGATGTTCTTGCCACTGTGCCACTCGAGCACGCGATCGACGAGCAGGAAGGGATAACGATGCGGCAGGTACCGCAGAATGCCCTGGATATCGAGTTGCGTCGCGTCAGTCATCATCCTCTTCCTCATCGGGGCCGCCGGAGGTGTTGTGTTCCAGCGCTTTGAGCCGCGTGGCGAGTGTGTCGAGGCGCTTGAAGCGCGCGACCAGCCGGCGCCAGACATGGGCCTCTTCGAGCGGGATGCCCCCGGAGTATACGCCGGGGCGGGGAATGGAATGGCTGACCATGGTGCAGCCGGTGATGACCACGTCGTCGCTGATCGTGAGGTGCCCGCCGATGCCCACCTGGCCGCCGATCATGCAGCGGCGGCCGATGATCGTGCTGCCCGAGATACCGACACAGGCCGCAAGCGCGCTGTGGGCGCCAACCCGCACGTTGTGCGCGATCATGATCAGATTGTCGAGCTTCACGCCTTCCTCGATCACCGTATCCTCGATCGCTCCGCGATCGATCGTGGTGTTGGCGCCGATCTCGACGTCAGGACCCACGATGACGGTGCCGGTCTGAGGCACCTTGACCCAACGGCCGCGCTCCTGCGCAAAGCCGAAGCCGTCACCGCCGATCACCGCTCCAGGCTGAATCACGGCGCGCGCGCCGATCTTCACCTGGCGGCACACCGTCACCCGGGCGGCGAGCCGGGCGTCTTCGCCCACTGTTGCCTCCGCCTCGATCAGAGACTGGGGGCCGAGGAAAGCGCGCGCGCCGATGACGGCGCCCTCCCCGATCACACTGAGGGCACCGACGTGCGCGCTCGGATCGATGCGCGCACCCGGGGCGATCACCGCAGAGGCGTGTACCCCGGGCGGCGCCGGCGGTAGCGGATGGAGGATGGCGGCGATCCGGGCGAAGGTTGCGTGAGGGTTCTCACAAACCAGGGCCGCGGTCGAGCAATTCGCAGCACTCGCAGCATCGAGCACCACCGCGGCTGCACCCGTGGCCGCAAGCTGCTGGCGATAACGCGGATTGGCGACGAAAGCGAGCGAGCGCGAGTCGGCATTGGCGAGCGTGGCCACATGCTCGACGAGCGCATCCGGATTGCCGCGCAGCTCGCAGCCGAATCTGACTGCGAGCTCCCCGAGTGAGATGCCCATGGAACGAGCCGCAGCGGCCGCGCCGTGCTCCGGCTACTTGCCGCGCGCCGGGGCGCGTCGGGTGCCGCCCTGCGACTTGAGCGCAGTGAGGATCGCAGGCGTGATGTCGAGCGCATTGTCGGCGTAGATGACGCCGTCGGCGAGCACGAGATCGTATCTCTGCTCCTTGGCGTAGCTCTGTACGACCTGCACCAGGGTCTTCTGCAGCTGCGACATCAGCTCGTTGCGGCGCGTGTTGACATCGTCCTGGATCTCACTCTGCCTGCGCGCGAGATCCTGGTACTTCTCACGCAGCTCGACCTCCGCCTGATCGCGCTGATCCTGCGTCATCGTGGCCTCGTTCTTCTTCAGGGTGTCCTCTCTCGCCTTGAGCTGCGTAGCCTCGGCCTGGAGGGTACGCTGCTTCGGCGCGAACTCCGCCCGCAGGGAAGCGACGGCCGCCTTCGCCTGCGGTGAATTCTGGATCAGCTGGCCGTAGTTGACGACCGCGATCCGCAGCCCGCCTGCGGCCGCGGCTGCCTGCGCCGGCGCGGCGGCGAATGCCCCGGACAGCCCCGTCGCCACGACGACAGCAAGGCCGCCGGGAATGACGGTCCTGCCAACCCATGAGCTCAACCGGATCAAGCGCTTCACGAAAACCTACCTCGGTATGATGGGGGCCCGACCGCCGTTTATGGCGGCCAAGCTGCCCATAATAGCATTCCCCTCGGCGCTGCAAATCGCTCCAGGCGATTTGCTCGCGCCGCTATATGTACGGGATGTACGGGGTTCGCCGGGCGAACCCCGTTGAGACCCGCGCGCCAGCGCGTTAAAAAGCCTGCCCGATGGAGAACTGGAACCCCTCGCTCTCATCCCCCCAGGTACAGATGGTGGGATGTTGCGGGGTGTGGCACTCGCTGTGCTGCGAGTTCAGCGGCACTCCGAAGCTGAACCGGAAGAGCCCGAGCGGCGCCAGCCATTCGACGGCGATGCCGGTCGAGCGCCTGAGGTCGTTCCAGCCGTTCAGGTGGTACGACACCGGCGTCGCCCCATCCGGCCCGAAGAACTGGATCTTGTTGCCGGTGTAGAAGACGTTGCCGATATCGAAGAACAGGCTCACCCGGGCGCTCTGCCGCCACTTCTCCGGCATGGGCAGGATGATCTCGTTCTGGCTGGTGATGCGGAAATTGCCGCCGTACGGATTGCCGAAGTTGTCCCGCGGTCCCAGCCAGTCCTCGCGGAAGCCGCGGACCGAATCCGGGCCACCGCCGTACAACTGCTGATAGGGCGGGATGGCGGTGGTCTTGCCGAGCGCACCGCCGTAATCGACGCTGTCCAGGAACGAGAGGGTGAGCCAGTGCTGCCATATCGGCACGTACTGCTGGAACATGAAGTTGGCCATCCAGTACTTCACCGTGCTTCCCGGCGCCGTGATCCGCATATTGAGCGCCGTGCGGTTGCCGCGATCCGCGAACAGCGAGCGGTTGCGCGAGTCGAGTCCCCAGCCGGCGACCAGCAGAATGTCGTTGAAATTGGTGCCGAAGAGCTCGAAGTCGTTGTTGGTGAAGTCCTCGTGCACCAGGCGGCTGTAGGGATGGCCGTTCTGCTGCACCCACTCCTGCGCCTGCTGCGCGCTGCTGAAGGAGGTGGTGAGGAGCTTCGAGGTCTCGAAGGCCGCGCCGAAGGATAGGTACTGGAACTCCGAGATCGGGTAGCTCCAGGTGGGGCCGATGCTCAGGTTCTTCGAGGAGAAGCTCGAGGAGGACGAAACGAACTGCGTGACGTCACGGTAGGTCGCCGACAGCGTCTGTCCCACCCCATTCATGGTGACGTAGGGGTTCGTGTACTGGATGCTGTAGACCTTGTTGAATGCGCCGCCCTCGAGGTCGACGGCGAAGCGGTTGCCGGTGCCGAGGAAGTCCGCATCCGCGTAGTTCGCATTCAGCTGCAGCTTGTAGGTGGCCGAGTAGCCGATGCCGCCCGAGAGCTGCGCCGCCGGCCCCTGCTTGATCTTGTAGTCGACGTCCACCTGGTCCGCCGACCCGGTCACGGGCGTCGTGCTGTAGGTCACATCCTTGACGTAAGGGAGCTTCTGGATGCGCTGCTTGGAGCGCTCGAGCGCCACGTTGGAGAGCCACCCGCCCTCGAGCTGGCGCATCTCGCGGCGCAGCACGACGTCGTTGATCGACGTCTCGCCGGAGAAAGTGATGTTGCGCACGTAGACACGATTGCCTGGATCGACGAAGAAGGTCAGCGACACCGTATGGTTCTTGTCGTCCGGCGTCGGTACCGGATCGACTTTCGCGAACGCGTATCCGTCCTCGCCGAGGCGGTCCTGGATCACCTTCTGGGTGGCGGTGATGAGCTTGCGGTTGAATATCTCGCCGGGATGGATCTCGACCAGCTGCTCGAGCTCGGGCTTCGGCACGACGAACGTGCCGGCGAGCTTGACCTCGGAAATCTTGTAGACCTCACCCTGAGTGATGTTGACGTCGATGAAGATGTCACCTTTCTCCGGCGTGATCTGCACCTGGGTGGAGTTGATCTGGAAGTTGGCGTAGCCGCGGTCCATGTAGAAGTCGCGCAGCCGCTCGAGGTCGCCTTCCAGGGTCTCGCGCGAGTAGCGGTCATCCTGCTTGTACCAGGAGAGCCAGTTGGGAGTCTTCAGCTGAAAGGACTGCAGCAACTCCTTCTGCTTGAACCGCGAATTGCCGACGACGTTGATGGAGCGGATCACCGCCCGGTCGCCCTCGCGGATCTTGATCGCGACCTTCACCCTGTTGTCGGTGTCGGGACTGACGGTGGTGTCGATCCCGACGCCATACTTGCCGCGGCTGTAGTACTCATCGGTCAGGGACTGGGTGACGTCATCGAGCACCGAGCGGTCGAAGATCTTGCCCGGCGCGAGCCCGACGTTGCGCAGCGACTTCTGCAGCTCCTCGGTCTTGATGTCCTTGTTGCCGGAGATCGTGAAGCTCTCGATCGAGGGCCGCTCGAGCACGACGATGACGAGCGTGTTGCCCTCACGGCGCAATTCCACGTCACGGAAGAACCCGGTCTGGTAGAGGGCGCGGATGGCCTCACGCACCCGCGCCGGCGTCAGGTGATCGCCGATGTTCACCGGCAGGTAGTTGAATACCGTGCCCTCGGAGATGCGCTGCAG